>Ga0136644_10000600_pt1 | contig 28862 bp, 32 predicted proteins | sample C_130820_EF_Meta_FD_94780 | JGI IMG/M metagenome (GOLD analysis project Ga0136644, IMG submission 94780) | Freshwater microbial communities from Lake Croche, Canada to study carbon cycling - C_130820_EF_MetaG (v2) (version 2) | ecosystem: Environmental > Aquatic > Freshwater > Lake | place...
ATGTGCTCTCGTCGCTTCGCACTGCCGAACGTCAACGACTCGCGGCACTTCAGGCAGCGCAGGCGGCCAAGCAGCGCCTGCAGGCTCAGCGAGCGACGGCGGCCGCGGCTCGCCCCGGATCATTTCCGGGAGTGAGCCCGCGCGCCCAGGCAGCGCTCCGATACGCACTGTCGATGGTCGGTCATCGGTATGTCGCGGCAACCGCAGGCCCCAGCACATTCGATTGCTCCGGGTTGACCATGGCGGCGTGGAAGCGAGCGGGAATCAATCTGGCCCACCTGTCATACGCGCAGTGGCGCCAGACCAAGAGGGTCCCGGTGAGTCAGATCAGACCAGGCGATCTGGTCTTCTATTTCGGCGGCAGCGCCCACCACGTGGCGATGTACATCGGCGACGGCAAGATGGTGAGTGCCTCGAATCCGAGTGCTGGTGTTCAGATCATCAGCTTCCTGGGGCCGTGGTACGGAGCGCGCTTCAGCGGTGTGGGTCGGGTTGTTGGCTAACGCCGATCAGATGCGGTCGCGAAATTCAGCGAGAACGGTCACCAGAAAGTTGTGATCATCCAGGTGCGGCAGTCCTGAGGCGTAGAAGCCTCCCACGACTCCCACCGACGCCACTTCCACCGGGATGCCACCTCCATAGGCCGCGTAATCCGATGGAGACAAGAAGTGGGCCGCATGAAAGTCGCGGCCGCGCTCGTGCGCTCTGACGAACTGCGCCAATGTGGAGATCCCAAACCTCTCGACTGTGCGTGCCTTGCGAATGACCCACTCGTCGGAATCTGCAACGGATCCGGGAAGGGCAGCCTGGAACACCGTGCGTCCGGTATGCCGAATCATGATGACGATCCCCAGCCCCTGGGCAGTGCCCCGCTCGACCGCGAGAGTGCCAAGAGAGATCGCGTCGGCTGTGGTGAAGCCGCTGAGCTGCAGTGCTCGTGCTTCGTCGACTAGGGATTCAGAGGAGTACTCGGTGTCCATACCGACATCCTTGCCTAACGTGCGACCGCTCACTCGGCAATCAGGGTGATGACTAGGTCGCCGGTTTCGACGGTGGATTTGTCGGTGACATGGATGGCCTCGATGCGGCCGCCCTGTGGGGCCGTCACCGCTGATTCCATCTTCATAGCCTCGATGACCGCGACGCGATCGCCGGGGCGGATGACCTCGCCCACCCGTGCCTGAACTGTCACGATGCCCGGCACTGATGCAGCCAGGTGCATTGGGTTAGCCGGATCGGCCTTGGGCTGCTTGCGAGTTGTGCGCGGTGCCCGCTCGTCGATGACTCGCAGTGCTACCGGCTGCCCGTTGGCGCGTAGATGCACACTCCGGCGACCAGCATCGTCGAGTTCTCCGATGGCGTCTAGCTCCACGAACATCTGTTGACCCGGGGCGAGGTCGATGATCTCGCTCACGCCCGGCTCCAAGCCGTAGAGATAGGGGCGCGTGGGAATAACAGAAAGGTCGCCGTACGTGCGCTGTGCGTTTTCGAACGCGGTCGCCTCGGTGGGGAGCATCAGCCGGGTGAGGGCGCGTCGCCGCGTGGCGGGATCGGCCAACGCTTCGCGCTCGTCGGCGTTGAACGTGGGCTCGGCCAAGGGTGGCTTGCCCTCGAGCACACGCGATGTGAACGGCTCGAGGAATCCGCCGGCAGGTACGCCGAGCTGTCCCTGCAGAAAGGCGATGACGGATGCGGGAAGCGCATGCCTGCCCGGATCGGCCTCTAAAGCCGCGCGGTCGGTGCCCGAGGCCACCATCCAGATGGCCAGGTCACCGACGACCTTGGAGGACGGAGTCACCTTGACAGGGTTACCAAGCAGTTGCGCTGCGTCGTAGTAGGCATCGAGAACGTCGGCGAACCGATCGCCGATGCCCAATCCGTCTGCTTGCGCGCGCAGGTTGGACAGCTGCCCGCCGGGGATTTCGTGGCGGTACACCGAAGTGGAGGGTGATCGCTGTCCGGCCTCGAAGGGGGCGTAGAGATCGCGCACCGCGGACCAGTAGGGCTCCAGTCGCACGGCGTCGGCAGCCGACAGGCCTCCGGACATCGCCGGATCACGGTCGGCATGCTCCATTGCCTCGAGCAGCGCACCCAGGCTGGGCTGACTGCCGCCGGAGGCGAGTGACGCGTTGGCGAGATCTACTCCGTCGACACCGGCCTGAATGGCGGCCAGGTAGGTGGCGACCTGCCCGCCGGCTGTGTCATGCGTATGCAGTCGCACGGGTACGTCGAAGCGCTCGCGCAGTGCCGTGACGAGGAAGCGGGCACCGGGAGCGCGCAGGAGGCCCGCCATGTCTTTGATGCAGAGGCCGTGCACTCCAGCGCTGACGTACTGCTCTGCCACGCGTAGGTAGTAGTCCACCGTGTACGTGCGCTCAGCCGGATTCAGGACGTCACCCGTGTAACAGATGGCGCCCTCGGCGTAGCCGCCCTGTTCGCGAACCGAATCGATCACCGGTCGGGTGCGGTCGACACCATTGAGTGCATCGAAGATTCGGAAGACATCCATGCCTGCCTGACGAGCCTCGGCCACGAAGGCAGTGACGACGTCCTCGGGGTAGGGCGCGTAGCCAAGCGCATTACGGCCACGGATCAGCATTTGGGTCAGAACACCGGGTGCTGCGGCTCGCAATTGCTCCAGGCGTTCCCAGGGGTCCTCGTGAAGGAATCGCAGTGCCGCGTCAAAGGTGGCACCGCCCCAGCACTCAATGCTGAAGAGGCCGGGCAGAACCTGCGCCGTGGCGGCAGCACCGACAACAAGATCTTTGGTGCGCAAGCGAGTCGCAAGCAAGGACTGGTGGGCGTCTCGAAGCGTGGTGTCCGTGATCGCGACGTGCGGGAGATCACGCAGCCAGCGGGCCAGTGCCTCTGGGCCATCGGTGTCCAGAACCTGCTTCGCGGTACGCGATGGAATGTCGGCTCGGGGGCCACCGACGGGGAGCAACGTGGCGGGGTCGCGCATCGTGGTGCGTGCCTCTCCATGCGGACGATTGACCGTGACCTCAGCCAAGCGCAGCAGCAGGCCCGAGCCGGTGCTGACCGCGGCGGGATGCGCGCTGACGAGGTGCGGATGCTCGTCGAGGAATGCGGTGGTGAGTCGGCCTGCAAGGAAGTCGGGCTCGTCTAACAGTGCACGCAGGAAGCTCACGTTGGTGGATACACCGCGCACGGCGAACTCCGACAGTGCCCGCCTGGCCCGACGTGCGGCGGAGGAGAAGTCACTGCCGCTGGTCGTGACCTTGACCAGCAGGGAGTCATAGAACGGAGTGATTTCGGCACCCGCGTACGTCGCACCGTCAAGACGAACGCCGGGGCCCCCGGGGGAGCGGTACACCACGATGGTTCCGGTGGAGGGCCGAAATCCGTCCGCAGGATCCTCGGTGGTGAGTCGGCACTGAATCGCACTGCGCTGGACGCTGATGCGATGCTGGGCGATACCCAGATCGTCCAGGCTTTCGCCACGGGCGATGCGAAGTTGGGACAACACTAGGTCGATCCCGGTCACTTCCTCGGTGACGGTGTGCTCCACCTGAATGCGTGGATTCATCTCGATGAACGCGTACCCGTAGCCGTCAACGTGAACTTCTGCTTTGCGTTGAGGATCCGCCCACACCAGGTACTCGACCGTGCCGGCGGCGCGGTACTCCACCTCTGTGGCAAAGCGCACTGCATCTGCGCAGAGTCGGTCAATGAGGGTCCGTGGAAGACCGGGAGCCGGCGCGATCTCGACGACCTTCTGGTGTCGTCGCTGCACCGAGCAGTCGCGCTCGTAGAGGTGAACGATGCCGCCCTGTCCGTCGGCGAGGATCTGCACCTCGACGTGTCGCGGGCGCACGACCGCCTGCTCGATGAAAAGCGAGTCGTCACCGAATGCCGCCGCAGCCTCGCGCCGCGCGGAGTCGAAGATGTCGGCAATCTCCTCGGGTGACTCCACTCGTCGCAAACCGCGTCCACCGCCACCGCCGGATGCCTTGACGAAGACGGGGTATCCGATGCGCTCGGCCTCGGCTTGAGCCTGCTCGATCGTTGTCACACCACTCGACCCGCGCAACACGGCGACACCCGCGCGCATGGCGGATTCGCGTGCGCGCATCTTGTCGCCGGTGAGGATCAAGGTTGCCGGGGACGGCCCGACCCATGTCAGGCCGGCATCGACCACCGCCTGAGCGAACACTGCCGATTCGGACAGAAAGCCGTACCCCGGATAGATCGCGTCAGACCCCGAACGCAGGGCGATGTCGATAATGGCGGGGATCTCGAGGTAGTTGCGAACCGGGTGGCCCGCCTCGCCGATCTGATACGCCTCATCAGCGATGAGACGGTGAAGGGCACTGCGGTCCTCGGCGCTGTAGATGGCGACCGAGCGAAGTCCAAGTTCGCGAATGGCGCGCGCAGCTCTGATGGCGATCTCGCCGCGATTGGCGATGAGGACCTTGTGCATGTGGCCTCCTAGGAGAACTCGCTGCGCGGGCGCGGCTATGGCGTCATGCTAGAGGTGCCCCGGTGTGAACATGTGGCCGTGCTAGCGTCCGTGGCCGCTGGAGGGAGATACATGGCAGCCGCCGAGGAATCGCTGTACCTGCTTGCGGTGATCAAGCCGCGGATGGAACGTGCCGCGGAGGCCAAGACCGCTCTCCGGGCATTGGTCGCCGGAACTCTCCAGGAGCCGGGCAATGTGTACATGGAGTTCACCGTCGATCACGACGACCCAACAACCTGGTACATGTTTGAGAAGTTCACATCGCGACAGGCGTGGGAGGAGCACATGCTCACCCCACACGTCGTCCTGGGCAACGCGGCACTCGCGGACCTGCTGCGCGAACCGACCGAACTCCGCTTCTTCTCGCCCAACTAGCCGATGCACCGTCACTCCGCGCACGTCGTGATCGTGGGAAGCGGCATGGGCGGAGGGACGCTGGCCTGGGGGCTGGCGCAGCGCGGTATCGACACACTTGTGCTCGAACGTGGTGATGTGCTGCCTCGCGAGCCGCAGAACTGGTCGCCGGAGGCTGTCTTCGTTGAGCGCCGATATAAGCCGACTGAGACGTGGTTGGACGACGAAGGACAGGAATTTCACCCGGGTGTCCACTATGTCGTCGGCGGGAACACCAAGGTCTATGGCGCGAGCCTGCCGCGACTTCGTGAGCGGGACTTCGCAGAGACTCGTTACCCGTCGGGCACATCGCCTGCCTGGCCGTTCACGTACGCCGACCTTGAGCCGTACTACACGCAGGCCGAATCCCTATACCGCGTCCATGGCGCCATGGGCGAGGATCCGTCTGAGCCATGGCGTAGTCGGCCGTACCCGTTCGGTGCACTGCCACACGAGCCGTATGTCGACGTTGTTCGTCATCGACTGCTAGATCAGGGGCTGCATCCGTCAAGCACGTCGATGGGTATCGACCTGCGACCCGGTGGCACCTGTGTGCGTTGCCAGACCTGCGATGGCTTTCCGTGTCGGCTTGGCGCAAAGTCGGATGCCGAGACCTGCGCCCTAGGCCCTGCACTGGCAGGCGGTAGCGTGCGGCTCCTGACCGGTGCGCGCATCACCGAGGTGGAGCTCGACGCTGCTGGTCATGTTGCACGTCTCCACGGGGCTCTCAATGGCGAACCCCTCGTAGTTGACGCCTCTGCGTTCGTCCTTGCTGCCGGTGCGGCAAACTCCGCCGCTCTGCTGCTCTCAAGTGCCAATGATGAGCACCCTGAAGGGCTGGCAAATTCCTCGGGACTGCTGGGTCGCAACTACATGGTCCACAACAACACGCACATCGCGGCGGTGGATCCTCGCCGGGTCAACGACGTGGTGTTCCAGAAGACTCTCGCGGTCAATGACTTCTATGACGACCTGGGCGATGGGTTCCCCGGTGGCACGATCCAGTTCATCGGCAAGGTCCAGGGATCGATGATGAAGACCCATGCCACGAAAGTCCCCAAGGTTGTGCTCGATCGGATGGCCAATCGCAGCCTGGAACTTCTGGTGATGTCCGAGGACACGCCGAGTATGGACAATCGCGTCATGGTTGATGCCGATGGGCGCATTCGCATCTCCTGGCGCCGCACCAATTACGACCGCCACGAGGCGCTTTTGTCTCAGGCCAAGAAGGTGCTGCGCAAGGCGGGCTACAGCGGCATATTCGAGCAGCGATTCACCATCGACATGAACTCGCACATGTGCGGGACCGCGAAGGCTGGGGTGAATCCGGCAACGTCAGTGCTCGATCCACTGTGCCGTGCACATGACATTCGCAACCTCTGGGTAGTGGACTCGTCCTTCTTCCCATCGTCAGGGGCGCAGAACCCCGCATTGACCATCGCGGCACAGGCCCTGCGTGTGGCCGCAGAGACGGAGTGGGCAGATGCCTAAAAAGTCGTCAGCCCAGCAGTGGTCGGTCATCACCGCCAATGTCAACGGCGTGCGTGCAGCACTGCGTCGTGGAGGATTGGATTGGCTGGCAAACGCACGGGCAGATGTGATCTGCCTGCAGGAAGTGCGCGCCACACACGAGCAACTGCACGAGGCTCTTGCTGAGTCGCCATTGACGGGTTACCACGTGGCTCATGCGCCAGCTCCAGAGTTGGGCCGTGCGGGTGTGGCGGTGCTGACTCGCCAGAAGCCGACGGCCGTCCGTGATGCCGTCAAGGGTCTTGGTGGCCAGGGGCGCTGGATTGAGGTCGATCTGGACAGCCCGGTGGGTGCGGTCACCGTGGTGTCGACGTACGTGCACTCCGGGGAGCTTGATTCACCCAAACAGGTGGCGAAGTACGCGTTTTTGGAGCAGATGACCGCACGACTCGAAGCGCTGCGCAAGACAGCGGACAAGAGCGGGCGTCACGCCATCGTGCTTGGTGATTTCAACATTGCCCACCATGAGGTGGATATCAAGAATTGGAAGGGCAACCGCGGCAAGGTGGGATTCCTAGAAGACGAGCGTGCCTATCTGGATGCGTGGTTCGCCCGCCATTGGACCGACCTGGGTCGCCGTCACGGCGGAGAGGGTCCCGGTCCTTACACGTGGTGGTCGTGGCGCGGTCAGGCGTTCGATACCGATAGTGGCTGGCGCATCGACTATGCCATCGCGACGGCTGGGCTCGCGGATGCGTGCCGAGCGGTCGAGATCGGTCGCGCGCCCTCATACGACGAGCGCTGGAGCGATCACGCCCCCGTGACGGTCACCTTCGCCTAGGCAGCATGCTGGTCCGCCCAGGCGAAGGCGCCAATCGGGGTTGTGATGGGAATTCCCTAGAGGTGGCGGGCGAAGATCGCGTCGATCTCAGCGAGGTCCGAGGGGGACATCGCCATGGCCCTCTGTCGATCCCACTCGCGGTAGATGCGGCGGTGGGTGCTGGATGTCCGGTGGCCTGAACGGTCGAACAGGGACATCACCTTGGTGAACGGCGTCATGGAGGGTCGCTCCTTAGGTCGTGTGGTGCGCTGTCCAGGGGTCTCCCGGACGACCCCAGTATGTCTCAGTTTGATAACACCGATTGACAGCGGCTCCTCACGTGTGAGCCGGTTCACAGCAAATTGTGCGTGAACCACGTGAGGCTGGCAGGCGACTGCAGTGCCAGTCGTGGTGTGAAACTATGCGGACTGTCAGACCGGCCGAGAGGAGTACGGATGCTCCGCCGCGTCACGTACTCGCCCAAGGTCTTCATCCCGCTGACCATGCTGTGCCGAGACCGTTGCGGGTACTGCACCTTCGCCCAGTCTCCGAGCCACCTGCCCTCCGCATATCTGTCAGTGGAGGACGTCCTGAACATCGCGCGCGCGGGAGCCGAGGTTGGCTGTCACGAAGCGCTCTTCACCCTCGGTGAGTACCCCGAGGATCGATATCCGGTGGCTCGCGAATGGCTTGACGCCCACGGGTTTGCATCCACCGTCGACTACATCGTGCATGCAGCGCAGCTCGTACTGGACGAGACGGGTCTCCTGCCGCATGTCAACGCCGGCGCATTAGACCGCGATGCACTTGCGCGACTGCGCACGGTTTCGCCAAGCCAGGGAATGATGATCGAGTCACTCAATCCCGACCTGCCGGCTCACCGCGGCGCCCCGGACAAAGAGCCGGCACGCCGATTGGCGACCTTGGACTACGCCGGAGAATTGGCGATTCCCTTCACCACCGGCATCTTGGTCGGATTCGGAGAATCACGCGCTGATCGCATCGTTGCGCTCGAGGCCATTGCTGCTTCGCATCAGCGCTTCGGGCACGTGCAAGAGGTCATCGTCCAGAATTTCGTACCCAAGGCCGGCACGCTCATGCGCGACGCGCAAGCGTGCTCACTCGACGATCTGATCGACGCCATAGGTCTTGCCCGACAGATTCTGCCCACCGGTGTGCATGTGCAGGCGCCTCCGAACCTGGTCGATGACCCGGGGAGCCTTCTCGATGCCGGCATCGATGATTTCGGTGGTATCTCGCCGGTGACACTGGACCACGTCAATCCCGAGCGCCCCTGGCCACATTTAGACGTGCTGCGCGAAGCGGTGGAGTCGCGCGGCATGGCCCTTGTCCCTCGACTCACCGTGTACCCAGAGTTCGCGACCAACCAATGGCTTGATCAGAACGTGCGCTTCGCTGTGCTGGACCGCAGTGATGCGGAGTCACTCGGCCGCGACGATCCGGGAGCCGTCTTCCCCGAGCGCTACGAAGATGCGACCAACGTGGGCACCGGTGCCGAGGTCATCCAGGTGGGTCGTCGATCCACAGCCTGGTACTCCGGGGCGGATCGAAGCCCCATGGCGTTGGTCCCCGGGCGCGGACGCGTGGGTGCCGCGGTGGCCGACGTCCTGGCCGGCGTGGAGCTCGGTCAGGAGCCCGGTGTTGACGAACTTGTCACGCTCTTCACCGCCCGCGGACCGGAGGTGTTGGCGATCGCCGAGTTTGCTGATGGTCTGCGGCACAAGGTCAATGGCGATGTCGTGACGTACGTGCGCAATCGCAACATCAACTACACGAATGTCTGCACCTACAAGTGCTCGTTCTGTGGGTTCAGCAAGGGTCCGTTGTCCCTCAACCTACGAGGCAAGCCGTATCTGCTGTCGAACGACGAGATTGTTGGTCGCGTGCAGGAGGCCCACGAGCTGGGTGCCACCGAAGTGTGCCTGCAGGGCGGCATCCACCCGGACTTCGATGGTGACTACTACCTCGACGTGGTGCGCGTGGTCAAAGACGCGGTGCCGGACATGCACGTTCACGGGTTCACCGCCCTCGAAGTGACCGAGGGTGCGCGCCGACTCAAAGAGCCGCTCGACTCCTACCTGCAGCGCATGAAGGACGCCGGACTGGCTTCGCTGCCGGGAACGGCCGCGGAGATCCTGGTGGACTCGATCCGCGAAAAAATCTGCCCCGACAAGATCACGACGTCCGAATGGCTGTACGCACACGAGACTGCGCATGCGATCGGATTGAAGTCCAACGTCACCATCATGTTCGGCAGCGTCGAGACACCTCGTGAATGGGCTCGGCACATCGTCGTCACTCGCGACCTGCAAAAGCGCACGGGCGGCTTCACGGAGTTTGTCCCGCTGCCCTTCGTCCATATGGCGTCACCGATCTACCTCAAGCGCAAGGCACGGCGTGGCCCCACCTGGCGTGAATCGGTGCTCATGCATGCGGTGGGTCGCATCGGTTACCACGGCTGGATCGACAACATCCAGGCCTCATGGGTCAAGCTAGGGATTCACGGTGCGCAGCAACTCCTGAATGCCGGCGTCAACGACCTCGGGGGAACACTCATGGACGAGAACATCTCGCGTGCGGCTGGTGCGGCGCATGGTCAAGGCATCGACGAGTCCGCGTTTCGTGCCGTTGTCGAACCATTAGGCCGTACGCTCCAGCAGCGAACCACGCTCTACGCCCCGGCCGTTTTGTCGAGAGGATGACTATGGACCGCCCACGTCTCATCAGCACGTCAGTGCACGAAACTTTGATCGAGGCGGGTGCGTCGGTCGATCCGTCCACTGTGGTGGTCACGGCTGCGCTCGCGGTGCGCAATCCGCTCGCAGGCAAGGGTGCGATCGCCGATTTGGCGGAGTTGGAGGCGCTTGGCGCTGAAGCGTCAGCCATGTTGGCCGCCAAGGCTGTGGCTGCTTTGGCGGCTGTAGGACTGTCGGCCGCCGATGTGCGTGGCTATGGCAAGGGCGCGATCGTTGGTACCGATGGGGATCGCGAGCACTCGGCTGCCATCCTGCATCCGCGCTTCGGTGCTCCGCTGCGTGCGGCGATCGGCGGGGGAGCCGACATCATTCCCGGTACTAAGAAGCTGGGCGGACCGGGATCAACCATCACCATGCCCATCGGCAACAAGGACGATCGTTGGGTTTTCGACGATATGGACGCGGTTGATGTGAGCCTCGCCGATGCGCCGCGCCCCGATGAGATTGTCATCGCTATCGCGATCAGTGCCGGTGGTCGGCCGAACGCTCGCGTCAAGAAGCCGTCCTAGTCACCTACGCGCCTTCGCTCAAGGAGTCGACATGTTCAAGGCAATCATCATGCTCACCCGTGGAGCAGACATGACCCACGAGGAGTTCGCGCACTGGTGGCTGGTCGAGCACGCCCCTCGTGCGGCAGAGCTCCCCGGCGTACGCCAGATCACCTTCAACCTGGTCGATACCGAGGGCGCTGATGTCGATGGCATATCTGAGCTGTGGTTTGACTCGCAGGGCGACTTCGAAGCCGCGTACGCAACCGATATTGGTAAGGCAGTTGCAGCCGACTCGATGGCGCATGTCAGCGGTCGCGTGCGCATGTTCGTCACCGAGCACTCCATAGTCGAGTGACACCACCGACGTCCTTCCTCGGTACGCCGGCGACGGCTCCGGGGCCTGACGGCCCGACCATGCTCCGTGGTTTCGGAGTGATTCGACGCAACCCCCTGCGCGCACTTGCCGCCACATGGCGCCATTACGGCGATGTCGTGCAGTACCCCATCCCCCGGCCTCCCACGTACCTGGTCAATGACCCCGACGGTGTTCGTCGCGTTCTGGTCGGCAATGCACGCAACTATGGGAAGTCGACCATTCAGTACCGCGCCCTGTCTCTTGTCACCGGCGAGGGCCTTCTGGTTGCTGACACGGAACCGTGGCGGCGCCAACGTCGCCTTGTGCAGCCGGCCTTCCATCACGAGACGTTGGAAGGAGTTGTTGACCACGTCAACACAGCTTTGTCGGGTGTGTGTGCGACCTGGGATGCCCTGCCGGAGGGATCAGTTGCGGATGTTGACGCGACCATGATGCATGCCGCACTCGAGGTCGTCGGTCATGCGTTGTTCGGAACGGATCTGTCGAGCGATGCCGAGCGGCTGGCATCAGCGACGCTGACCGCTTTGGACGTGGTGGTGGCACGTGCCCGAGTGCCGATCACCCCTCCTGCCTGGGTGCCGACGCCGGCCAATCGGCGGCTTCAGGGTGCGGTCGCGCAGTTGGACTCTGCGGTTGCGGCGATGCTGTCCCAGCCGCCGCGCGGGCACGACATGCTGGCCATGCTGCGAAGTGTGCGGGACGACACTGGCGCCGGCCTGTCAGCGCAGGAGATACGCGATCAGATCGTCACCTTCATCGTGGCCGGACACGAGACGGTCGCGAGTGCCATGACGTGGGCCTGGGCATTGGTGGCCGGCAACCCGCGGGTTCAAGACCGACTGTGCGCTGAGGCCGCATCAGTACTTGGCGATCGGAATGTCACCTTCTCCGACCTTGAGCGCCTGCCGTATGCGCGGGCGGTGTTGGATGAAACGTTGCGGCTGTACCCGCCCGCGTGGCTCATCACGCGCAAGTCCCTTCAGGCCGATGTCCTCGGTGGGTACGACATACCCGCAGGTGCTCTCATCATTCTCAGTCCGTGGTTACTGCACCGTCATCCACTTGTGTGGCCTGACCCGGCTGAGTTCCGCCCGGAGAGATTCCTCGAGAGTGATGTCGAACGCACGTCGTTCATCCCGTTCGGTGCTGGACCCCGTCTGTGCATTGGTCGGGACTTCTCGTATGTGGAAGGGGTGGCGATGCTCGCCTCGCTCGCGCGTCGCTATCGGTTTGAGTACCCCGAAGGAACTCGCCTGCCATTGGCGGATCCGCTGGTGACCATCAGGCCGGTGGGCGGCCTGCCCTTGCGCGTCACTCGTCGCTAGCGAGCGAGGAGCGAGACGACCTCGTCATGCAGCCTGCCATTGGTGGACAGGGCGCATCCATCGACGAGCGAATCGCCACCCGTGTAAGAGGTGAACTGACCGCCGGCCTCGACAACAATCGGAATCAGCGCGGCCATGTCGTAGGACTGCAGATCCGGCTCTGCGGCGACGTCGATGGCACCCTCGGCTACCAGCATGTGGGACCAGAAGTCTCCGTAAGCCCGCTGTCGCCAGGTCGTGTCGAGCAAGGTCTGCAGACCGTCAGCGCATCCACGCTCGGCCCAGCCGCGCGAATCGGAGTAGGAGAAGGACGCATCGGACAGCGCCTGCACGGCGCTGACTCGAAGTTGGCGAGGCGTGTCCGAGCCAGGATCGAGCGTGAATGCACCCGAACCCAGCGTCGCCCACCACCGCCGTCCCATGGCGGGCGCGGAGACCACGCCCGTCACGATGTCGGCGCCGTCCATGAGGCCGATGAGAGTGGCCCATACGGGGACTCCGCGTACATAGTTCTTTGTGCCATCGATCGGATCCAGGATCCAGCGGCGGGGAGAGTCCATCCCCTCGGATCCGTACTCCTCGCCGAGAATGCCGTCGTGCGGACGATGCTCGTTGAGCGCCTCCCGTAAGGCCCGCTCAACGGCTTGATCGGCTTCGGTAACCGGTGTGAGATCGGGCTTGGTGTGCACCACAAGGTCGCCAGCACGGAACCGCTTCATGGAATGAACGTCGGCGAGGTCGGCAAGGTGCAAGGCCAGTTGCAGGTCATCCATCACAAGGTGAACTTATCCGCCTAGAGTTCAGGTGTGGGTCTTGACACCATCAGTGGTCTGCCAGTGCATGCACTCGTGGTGCATGTCTCCGTAGTTCTCCTTCCCGTGACGGCGCTGGGTGCGATCCTCATCGCGTTTAAGCCGGCATGGTCGCGCAGATTCGGGATCGTGGTGGTGCTGCTGGCAGCGGTGGCCACCGTGGCCACGGTGGTCTCCAAGGAATCCGGCGAACAGTTGGCCAGTCACGTCGGGGTACCCGACCCGCATGCGCAGTTGGGCGATCGACTACCGCTATTCGCGGGTGTGCTCTTCGTGGTGGTGCTCGTCCTGTGGCTGTTTGACCGAGGTATCCCCGCCAACCGGTCCCGGCCGATCTGGCTGGTCATCCTCGCGATTGTCGTGATCGCTGTGGCGTTGGTGACCGCCTGGTGGACGATCCGTGTGGGTGATTCGGGCGCCCGTGCGGTGTGGGAGCCCATCCTCCAGAAGGCAGCCAATTGACTCTCGCATGGACGGGCTCAGCGCGTGCGCCGTGGGCGCCGTGGTTGGTGATCGGCGTGCTTCTGCTCTTCAGCGGAGGCGTCGTGGTGATGGCGCAGGATTCTGACGTACCCACGTGGGCCACCGTGGTGTTTGGCAGTGTCGGACTTGCGGCCGTGGTGTCCATCATCTTTTTGTCGCGTGTCAAGGTCACCGTCGACTCCGTCAGGGTCGAGGTTCGGTATGGGCCGTGGGGGTGGCCCGTTCAAGAATTCATGATGTCTGACCTCACCGGCATCGAAGCGGTGTGGATCTCGCCTCGGAACTATGGCGGCTGGGGCTACCGCTGGGTTCCCCGCAAGCGGCTGAGCGGTGCGATTCTGCGCAAGGGTTCGGGGCTGGTGTTGCATCGAGCCGATGGACGCCTCTTCGCCGTGACGGTCGACGATGCCGACAGCGCACTTAGTCGAGTTCCGGGTCGTCTCGCTCGCCCTTGACTCTGGCGAGCAGCACGTCGAGGTGCGTCACGTGTGCCAACCCGAAGGAACGAATGCCCGGGGTGTCGATGATCCAGCCGCCATGGGGCAGTGGCATGGCGATCACGCTCGTGGAGGTGTGTCGGCCCTTGCCGGTGATGTCGTTCACCGCGCCCGTGAGTCGGTGAGCTTCCGGAAGGAGCCCATTGACCAAAGTCGACTTTCCCACGCCGGAATGCCCCAGTAGGACGGTGCTGTGGCCCACGAGTCGCTCGTGAAGTCCGGCCGGTGCCAGTTTGTCTCGGCCAAGGAAGATCGGAATGTCCAAAGGCGCATAGGTTCGGACCAGAAGGTCGGGCGAACCCAAGTCGGTCTTGGTGATGATGAGCATCGGCTCGATGCCCGCGTCGTAGGCCGCCACGAGCGCGCGATCAATGAGCCCTAAGCGAGGTTCTGGGTTTGCTGCCGCGGTGACAATGGCCAATTGAGTCGCGTTGGCCACCACCACGCGCTCAACGGGGTCGTCGTCGTCTGCTGTGCGTCGCAGCACCGAGCTACGTTCGTGACGGCGAACGATGCGCCCCTGAGTGTCGGAATCGCCTGTGACATCGCCGACGATGTCGACGACATCACCCACCACGATGCCCTTACGGCCAAGCTCGCGGGCTTTGATGGCGAACACGGGCATGTCTGCATCCATCAGCACACTGAATCGACCGCGATCTACGGTCGTCACCATGCCGGTCTGTGCCTCAGCGTGAGCGGGTCGATCCTTGGACCGCGGCCGGGACTTGCTGCGCCCGGGTCGTAGGCGAACGTCGTCCTCGTCTAGAGCGCGTGGGCTCACGCGGCACCCGTGACGAGGGAAGTCCATAGGTCCGCAAAGTTGGGAAGAGTCTTCGCGGTGGTATCGATGTTCTCGATGGTTATGCCTGGAACACTCAGACCGATGATCGCGCCGAAGGTGGCCATGCGGTGGTCGCCGTACGTCTCAATATGCGCGCCGTGGAGCGGAGCAGGCTCGATGGCGATGCCATCGGAAAGTTCGTGTGCGCGACCACCTAGTCGCGTGATCTCGGTGACAAGTGCCGCAAGTCGGTCGGTCTCGTGGCCGCGAAGGTGAGCAATGCCGGTGAATGTGCTGGGGGAGTCGGCGAGGGTCGCGAGTGCGGCCAGGGACGGAGCGAGTTCGCCTACCTCGCGAAGGTCCACGTCGATGCCGCGAATGCTGGATCCACCGGTGACCGTGAGACCGGCGGGGCCCAGCGAGACCTGTGCTCCCATGCGGTGCAGCAGCTCGCGAAGAGCGTCGCCCGGCTGCGTGGTGGTGTGCGGCCAGTCTCGAACTGTGACATTGCCACCTGCGACCATCGCTGCCGCGAGGAACGGCGCTGAGTTCGACAGATCAGGTTCGATGACGCGATCCACTGGTGTAATCCCATGCGGATCCACATGCCACACGTTGGGACCTGCTCGAAAGACATGCACACCGTGTTCCTGCAGCATCGCAATCGTCATGTCGATGTGCGGCATGCTCGGGACCGGGTCACCGACGTGATGAATAGTGAGGCCGGCAGCGAATCGCGGTGCGCTGAGCAGCAAGCCTGAGATGAACTGGCTTGATTTGGAAGCATCGACGGTGACTTCGCCACCTCGAACTTCTCCACGCCCCACAACCATGAACGGCAGCAGCCCGCGATTGCGGTCGCGAACTTCGACGCCAAGTTCCTTGAGTGACTCCACCACCGTCGCCATGGGTCGACGCCGAGCGTGTTCGTCACCGTCAAAGGAGATCTCGCCGTGTGCAAGTGCAGCGACCGGCGGAAGGAATCGCATGACGGTGCCCGCGAGCCCGACGTCGATCGAGGCGGGGCCACGAAGGAAGTGGGGTTGGACCTCTACATCAATGTTGCCTGCGTCGGACGTGGCTATGACATCGATCTCTACGCCGAGTGCGCGCAACCCTTCGGCCATGAGGCGGGTATCGCGCGCATCCAATAACCCGGTCAGCGTGCTGGGACCTTCGGCGAGGGCGGCAAGGATGAGCGCCCTGTTGCTTGCCGATTTGGATCCCGGCACAGTGATGGTGGCGTCCACTGGTCCAGACGCCACGGGTGCCGGCCATTCGCTCATTGCCTGAAGGCTACCGGTCAGCACCGGTCAGCACCGTTCAGCACCGGTCATGACCGATGAGCGCGCTATACGACCTTCAGTAGCCTGCCGTCATGCCACGAAGCGAGGACCTGGAGCACCTGTTTCCCGACCTTGATCTAGCCGACGCCCTCCAGCAGCGCCCGGTGGGAATCGGGTCGCTGTCAAATGTGCTGCGCATCGCCGCGGCTGTCACCGTCTCGTACGTCGTGACCGCACAGTTTGTCCCTGGGGCCAATGCCCTCTTTGCACCTGTTACCTCGCTGATTGTCGTCCAGGCAACGCCGTGGCGGACAGCCGGCGTGACACTGCAACGCGTGGTGGGTGCCGCAATCGGCGTGCTGCTCTCATCTTTGTGGGTCAACCTCGTCGGACTGACATGGTGGTCAATGTTGATCGCGGTCACGGCCGCGCTGCTCGTCGCTCGTCAGTTCAAGTGGTCTATCGGCGGCCAACTCCAGATTCCTCTTGCGGTCGTGTTCGTGATGGCACTGGGACCGGGATCGCAAGGACATGACCTGTGGCGCGTTCTCGACGTCGTCATCGGTGGAGCTGTCGGCCTCCTCTTCACGCTGGTTCTGCCCTCCAGGCCGAGCCCGGCAAAATTGGAGCAGGCACTTCGTGACTTCCGGCAGGCCATCTACGACATGTTCGCGGCCATGGCTCAGGAGTGCGGCACTCGTGGGTCACCGCTGCCAGCCGATCAAGATCATGCCTTCGTTGCTGCAAGTCGACGCATGCACAACCTGTCCGCAACTGCGCGAACGCAATTGGTGAGACTGGTCGAAGGCACCCAGTGGAACTTCCGTGGGCGCAACATCGCCACACGACTTGATTCGGACGCATGGCGTCTGCAAAGGCTGGCGGGCTTTGCCATTCAGGCGCGTGCCCTCGGGGGTGCAGCAAATCGACTCTATGACCGAGCTGACCTTTCGCCTCATCTGCCACCGGTGCAGTTCGCCGAGCTCGTGCACCAGTTGATCGGGTTGATGCAGGTGGCCCTCGGTACCGGAAGTGAGCCCGTGGGCGACGGTGACCCCGGTGCCATTGGTCGCTTGTCGTCGGCACTTGAGTCAGCTTTGCTCTCGCACACAAATGCCATCGCAAACTCAGGACCTGCATCGACTGAGAGCCTTGCCTCCATTTCGCTCTTGGGACGCATGGATCACCTGCGCTGGCAGCTGGTGGATTACCCCAGAGGCGTGTGATGTGCGGACGCTATGTGGCGGCCCAGGACCCCGCCGCGCTGGCTGAGGAGTTCGAGACTGCATCCGTGCCGGACGACGTCCTCGCGCCCGACTACAACGTCGCACCCACCAAGAAGGTCTACATCGTGGTCGACGCAGCAGTCGGTGACGTTTTCGATGTGCCGAACACACGCGGTCCAGATCCGCGTGACCTGCAGCGGTCGCTCGTGATTGCCCGCTGGGGACTTGTTCCGTCGTGGGCCAAAGATCCATCGATTGCCTCTCACACGATCAACGCCCGCGCGGAAACGGTGGCCGAGAAGCCGTCCTTCCGATCAGCATTCGTGAAGCGTCGCTGCTTGGTTCCCGCGGACGGTTACTACGAGTGGTACCAGGGCGCGCCGCAAGGTCCCGGTGGGATAGCGCCTAAGCAACCGTTCTACATCCATCGCGTCGATGGGCATCCACTTGCAATGGCGGGGCTCTACGAGTGGTGGCGTGAACCTGGCACGGAAGAGAAGTGGCGGCTGACGTGCGCTGTCATCACGATGGAGGCTACCGAAGACGTTGCGCGCATTCACCATCGCATGCCCATGACGATCCGGCCGGACGCATGGGAGCGGTGGCTGGATCCGGCTGCGTCGGGACCGGAGGTGTCTGGGCTCATGAGACCCGCGGATCCGGGGACGTATGAGGCATGGCCGGTGAAGACGACCGTCAATGCCGTGCGCAACAACGGCCCTAGCCTCATCGCACAAGCACCGATGCTGGTGGACCCGCAAGAAGGTCTGTTCTAGCGGAATGCCCGAGACCGATGCGGCGTTGACCCGGCTGTGCTCGTACTTACGCCCGGCGAGGGCCCCTCAGTGGACGGAGCCCGACTCCGGGGCACCTCGGGGATAGGGTCAGGGATTGTGAGCACCGAGTCGACGGAACGTTTCGAGCGCGACGCGCTTCCGTTCCTCGACCAGCTCTACGGCGGTGCCCTTCGGATGACGCGCAACCCGACGGACGCCGAAGACCTCGTGCAAGAGACCTTCCTCAAGGCCTACGCGGCATTCGATAGCTTCACCGAAGGCACCAACCTGCGGGCCTGGCTGTTCCGCATCATGACGAACACGTACATCAATCAGTACCGCAAGAAGCAGCGGCAGCCATTCCAGACGGGCACTGACGACCTCACAGACGGCCAGATCTTCGAGGCCGAAAGTCACACATCAACCGGACTGCGATCTGCTGAGGCGGAGGCGATGGATCGACTGGGCGACCAGGACGTCATCGATGCGCTCGCCACGTTGCCTGAGGATTTTCGCATGGCTGTCTACCTCGCCGATGTTGAAGGGTTCTCGTACAAGGAGATCGCTGACATCATGGAGACCCCCGAAGGCACCGTCATGTCTCGTCTGCATCGCGGACGCAAGATGCTCCGCTCACTGTTGGAGAAGTACGCCATCGAGCAGGGCTATATCCCGGCAACCGTGAGCGGGGGCGAGGACGCATGAGCTGCGGGCAGCCCCACGCAACACCGTGTTCTGACGTGTTGGTGCAGATTCACGCCTACCTCGACGGGACGGTCGACGCGACGTTCTATTCCTCATTCGTCGAACACCTCGACGAATGCTCGCCCTGTCTCACTGAAGTTCGCGTCGAACAGACTGTTCGAGCCCTAATCGTGCGATCCTGCGGTGGCGCTTCAGCGCCGGAGACGCTGCGGATGCAGATCCTCACCAGGATTCGTGCGACTCGACTGTCAGAGTAGGGAGATTCATGGAGCAGGTGGTTCGCGCGGAAATGGTGGCGTCGGTCCACTCGCTGGTCGCGCAGGTGGGCGATGAGCTCGTGCCGGGAGACGTCATCGTGATCCTTGAGTCCATGAAGATGGAGATCCCTGTCGTGGTCGAGCACCCTGGCACCGTCACAGAGATCGCCGTCTGCGCCGGTGATGCGATTCGTGAGGGCGACGTCATCGCCGTCCTTGGCTAGTCCAGCGCTTTCTGGAAACCTAAGAGGTTCACTCCTGGCCGAGGCTGCCAGTCGCGTTCGGGCAGGCGGCTGTATCCGAGTCGTTCGTAAAATCGGTGTGCCGCGGCGTTGATGTCGATCACGCAGATGGTCATCGCGGGGATACCGCAGGCATGTGCTTGTTCCTCGCATGCCATCACAAGTCTTTCGCCGATGCCTTGACCCCATCTCTGCGGATCGACAGCGAGGAATCGAAACTCCATTTCGTCGGCTCGGCTGACCTCCGCGTACTCAGAGTCGGAGGAACACAGCATGACCGCACCGACAATGACGCCGTCTTCCTCGGCAATCAGAAGGTCCCCGTGGCCTCGTCGACCCGCTACGTCACGCACGCTGGCGGCATAGGCGTCATTGGCATCGAAGTGCCCAGCGGTGGCGTACGCCGCAAGGCAGAGTGCGGAGACTGCCGGCACATCCTCGTCCCGAAGCGCGCGGATCACGACCATGCGGGTGAGCCTAAGGAGCATGCTCGGCGAGGGCGCTGCGGGTAGGGTCGCCACGTGCCGCTCACGCCCGGAGAGTCAGACCGGCTGCTGCTTCATCTGGAGGCCTCGCTAGCCCAGCGCAGGCGAGATCGCGGTCTGCTCCTGAACGTTCCGGAAGCTCGCGCCCTGCTAGCCGATGCGATCTGCGAATGGGCTCGCGATGGGAAGTCGCTGACGGAAGTCAGGGGGCTCGCCCATGAGTTTCTGACCGTCGATGACGTCCTGCCCGAAGTTCCGGCCGTGTTCGGCGAGGTGCGCGTCGAAGCTCGCTTCGACGATGGAACAAGGCTAGTAGTGGTGGCGCCTTTCCCAACAGACGACGACGTCGCTGCCCCTGCTGCCCCACCTTCGGTGGACATCATCGAGGTTCGCAATGAAGCGCAGACACCCATTGCATTGACATCGCACATCCACCTGGCCGAGGCCAATCCGCGCCTTCGCTTTGATCGCGCCCGCGCTTTCGGGATGCGGCCGGCACTTCCCACCGGACAAACGCAGTGGATCTCGCCGGGTGAATCGCTTGCCCTCGGAGTGACTCCGATCGGTGGAGATCGTGTGTCAATGGGCACAAGCGGTGCTGTGGACGGTCCGCTCGACGATCCCGACGTGCGTGATCGCGCTCTCGCGCTGTTGCGCGACTGCGGCTTTCTCGACGTTGTTGACGGTCAATCGGTTGGCGACCTTGAGACCTCAGAGTCCGCTGTGCCGCGACTTCTGCAAAGGCTGCAGCCGTGAGACGCGAGTACGGTCCGCTCTCGGGCGACATCGTGGAACTAGGCGATACCAAGCTGCGCCTGCGCATCGACGCACGTGTTGCCGATGACGGCGAAGAGATCCGAGTGGGATTCGCCAAGACTGGACGCGATGGCATCGGTCTCATCGCTCGTTCCGCGCGTGAGACCTGCGACGTGCTCATCACCAATGTGGTCGTTCTGGATCCGATCGACGGTGCGCGGGTGGCCAGTATTGGCATTCGCGAAGGCCGCATCAGCGGCATCGGCAAGGCTGGCAATCCGGACACCGCGTCGGATATTGACGTTGAGGTCGGCACCGGCACTGTCGTGATCGATGGCGATGGACTCATCGCCACGCCTGGCGGTATCGACACCCATGTGCACACCCTCAGCCCGCGCGTCCTGCACGCCGAGATCTCCTCGGGTGTTACGACGGTGATCGGCCAGGAGGCAGGCCCCATGTGGGGAGTGGGGCTTGGGTCGGCGTGGGTGCTGGAGCGAGGGATCCGTGCTATGGATGCGTTCCCGCTCAACATTGGATTGCTGGGGAGGGGATCGTCGTCGCGTTCCGATGCGATCCGCGAGTCAGTCGAGGCACATGTATGCGGGTTGAAGGTGCACGAGGACACCGGTGCCACGTTGCGCACCATCGATACAGCTTTGCGGGTCGCCGATGAGGTCGATTTTCAGGTGGCCTTGCACACCGACGGGTTGAACGAGACCTTGTCGGTTGCCGACACGCTTGCGGTGTTGGACGGACGCGCAGTGCACGCGTATCACGTAGAAGGCTGTGGTGGCGGCCACGCACCCGACGTGCTGACACTCGCGGGCGTGGAAAACGTCCTCGCGTCGTCGACCAACCCGACGTTGCCTTATGGGGCCAACGCTGTCGACGAGCACCTCGACATGATCCTGCTATGTCACGGCATGAACCCCGGCAATGACAGTGACATCCGCATCGCTCGTGCACGCGTGCGGGGCGTCACGATGGCGGCCGAAGGTCGACTGCACGACCTCGGTGTCATCGGTGTGACGTCATCGGACGCGCAGGGTATGGGACGCGCGGGGGAGACGTGGTGGCGCACATTCGCGCTCGCATCGGTCATGGCTGGCTTAGACGCTCAACGCCCAAGTGACGACAACGATCGAATCCTGAGGTACCTCGCCAAGGTCACGATCAACCCGGCCATGGTGCACGGCTTGGCGCACGAAGTGGGTCGACTGGCCGTGGGCCATCTCGCCGACATCGTGCTCTGGCGCCCAGAGCTGTTCGCAGCCAAACCGCAGTTGATCATCAAGGGTGGCTTCCCCGCCTGGGGTGTCACAGGAGATCCCAACGCCACGATCGACTCGGCCGAGCCACTGGTGCTGGGCCCTCAGTATGGAGCGTTCGGCGTGGTGCCGTCGGATCTGTCGGTCTTGTTCTCCAACGCCGCAGCGGTGGCGAGCACGCCATCCACCGTCGCGCGACGCGTGGTGCCGGTGCGTGGCTGCCGCACTGTGCGCGGTGGCGACCTGGTGCGCAACGGAGTGCTGGGTCAGGTGAGCGTCAATGCTGCGGGGACGCGCGTGGACTGGAATGGACAGCCCTTGCACATGGATCCGGTAACCAAGGTGCCGATCTCGCGCCTGCACTACTGGTGACGTTGCGCCACGTAGGGTGGTGAGCCATGCCAAGTCTTTCTCGCCTCGTCCAGGAGCAGACCGACCTTTCGGTCGAGGATGCTCACGAGCTGACGCGACTGGTGGAGGACTGGGGCCTCCTTGCGGACCTTGCACTGAGCGATCTCGTGCTGTGGGTGCCGACCTGGAATGAGGGCGGGCTCATCGCCGTGGCGCAGGTGCGCCCCACGACCGCGCCCACATCGGTTCCCGATGACGCCGTGGGGGAGTTCTCGCCTCGCGGCCGAACTCCCGAGATGGACCAGGCACTGGCGTTCGGTCGATCCATCATTGCGCGCAAAGAGGGTCTTGCCTACGTCCCCTCCGGCCTTGAGGCCTACCCGCTGGTCAGGGCCGGTCGAACGATCGCAGTGGTGGTGCGACATACCTCGCCGAGCCCGCGCGTGGTGGGGCGCATCGAGGAGATCTACCTACGTTCCGCCGATGACCTGCTCAGCATGGTCGTCGAAGGCACTTTCCCCGGACCTGCGGCCCGCACCGAGGGAATGGACTCCCCGCGAGTGGGCGATGGGCTGGTGCGACTGGATCACCGGGGATCGGTGTCGTACGCAAGCCCTAATGCCATCAGCGCGTTGCGTCGGCTCGGACTTGCCACTGACATCGTGGGCACCCGCTTCAGTGACCTCGCCATTCGGCTGTCGCATCGCCCCGGGCCCATGGACGAAAACCTGTCGGCGGTGGCCAGCGGCCGCACGTCCGGACAGGCCGATATCGAGAACGCATCCGCAAGTGTTGTGCTGCGTGGGTTCCCGTTGCTGCGCGATGGACAGCAAGTAGGTGCGATCTTGTTCGTACGCGATGCCACAGACATGCGTCGTCGCGACCGAGCCCTCATCAGCAAGGACGCGACCATTCGAGAAGTGCACCATCGCGTGAAGAACAATCTGCAGACGGTCGCCGCGATGCTCAGACTGCAGGCACGTCGTGCACACTCGGATGAAGCACGCGAGGCACTTGCCGAGGCAGAGTTGCGCGTGGGCGCAATTGCGGTTGTTCACGAAGTCATGTCGGCAGAGGCAGCACAGCAGGTGACGTTCGACGAGGTGGTGGATCGCATCATCACGCTTGTCCGCGACCTTGCGCCGGCTTACAGCTCGACCATGCCCGTCATCTCCCGCTCGGGGAGCTGGGGAACGCTCGCGGGGGACATGGCGACTCCGCTTGCAATGGTGGCCTCAGAACTTCTGCATAATGCCGTGGAGCACGCGGCCGCGCGCGCCATCACGGTCACCTTGTCGCGTACTGACGACTCATTGCACATGAATGTCCGCGACGACGGACATGGACTGCCGGTTGACTTCGACCTGGCGGCCGCAGGACTCGGATTAGGAATCGTGCAATCCCTGGTGACCGCTGACCTGCAGGGGCAGTGGTCGATGCAGGGTGGGGCCGACGGAACAGTGGTGGACGTGCAGGTACCGCTGTAATTCAGTCGCGTGCACGTCAGGCGTGGGTACCTCAGGCGTGCGTGGCTCAGACGTTGGAACGGGCGCGAAGTCGCGCATTGCGGCGCTTGAGAGCGCGACGCTCATCCTCGCTCAATCCGCCCCACACGCCGGCGTCCTGACCGGTCTCGAGTGCCCAACGAAGGCACTCATCAACAACAGAGCAGCGCCGACAGACCGCTTTGGCTTCTTCAATCTGCACGAGAGCAGGACCGGTATTGCCGATCGGGAAGAACAGCTCTGGGTCCTCGTCACGGCAGGCAGCCTCATGGCGCCAGTCCATGCGCACTCAACTCCATCGGTATGGCACCGGGGTCTCCGGTGCTCGTGATCGCATTCACGTGCTGGCGTGTCGAGGCGGTTCCGGGGGTCTCCCGGCCCGTTCATCGGGGGAATTGCCAGCCCATAAGTGCAGTGGGCCCCCTTAGATTCGCAGGGTTCGCCTCAGGTCACAAGGGGAAAGCGCGGATTGACCGACCGGAGCACTGTCGGCTTTGTCACAGATTGGTCACGAAAAGGGGCGATTCGGACTATTGGCCCGTCAGCAGATGACGCGCAGGGCCTGCGGGTGGGACGTAAATCGGACGGAGGTCACTGGGTCGACGCCTTCGCCATCGACCTGCATCGCCATGGGTCTGTTGGTGCTGATGGTGAAGTCGTCAACATCGTGCCAGGTGACCAAGGTGCCCCCCGCGGTGCCGTTGGCCGACCTGGCCAGCATGCGTTGTGCGGCGACCGTGGTGGCCGCCAAGCCCAGACTGCGCATGGCGAAGACATCCAGCCCTGTGTCGAACGATGCATGAGGGCAGGGGTTGATCGCCCACGTGCCGAAATATGTCCACGGCGACGTGTTCTGAACGAAAGCGAGAAAGGCCCGGTCGACGCGCCCGCGTGCGCTGTCGATGGTCAAGGCGGGATTGCGGCGATCCGTGCGCTGCAGGACCTCGCGAAGGGTCGTGACCAGGTACGCATAGGCGCTGGCGCGCACGCCCTTTTTCCGACGACGCTCCATCGCCGAGATGATTTCGGCGTCGAGGCCGACCCCGGCGTTGGCGACGAACCATCTGTCGTCAGCCCGACCGATGCCCAACTGTCGGGAGGTGCCGTTGCGCAGCCCGTCAAGAATCAGGCCCACCGCCTCCACCGCGTCAAGCGGTATCCCGAGCGAGCGCGCAAAAACGTTGGCGCTACCGCCAGGAACGATCGCGAGCAAGGGGACCTCGGGTCCCAGCCCGCGGTGGAGAAGGCCATTGACGATCTCGTTGATGATGCCATCGCCACCGAGGGCGATGACGACGTCGATACCTTCGTCGCGCGCCTGCTGCCCGAGCTCAAAGCCGTGCCCGCGATGAGTGGTGAGCACAACCGTGAGCTCAAGCTGGGATTGCAACGCCTTGACGAGCACGTCGGTGACTCGGGGTGACGTCGTGGTCGCACGGGGATTGACGACGAGAAGGCCGCGCACGTGGGAAGCCTAGCGAGAGCACGTAGGTCGTTGCGCGTCTAGGCTGCGGCCGTGCTCACCAAGGTTCTCGCGGGTCTAGCGCTGCTCGAAGCGGCCGCGTTGGTGGCTTACGGCGCATATGAGGCGGTTCAGGGTGTGCTCGTCGGGGCCACCGGACCCAGTGAGGTATCCAATGTCCCCGCCATCACCCTGCAGGTCGTGATCTTTGCGGTTCTGGGTGTGGGCCTTGCCTACGTTGCCCGAGGGTGGTGGCGATGCAGGCGGTGGGCTCGCGCACCATTCATTCTGGCTCAGCTGATTGGTCTGCTCATTGGAATCCCGGTCGCACAGACCCAGGGCGCGGCGCCGCGTCTTGCAGGTTTATCGGTGACGGTCGTGGCGGCTGCAGGAGTCATTATGGCTCTGATGCCACAGGTCACTCGCGCACTTCAGGCGAAACCTGATCAGTCCGCGGGCTCCTGAAGTTGTGCTCGGAGTTGCTCAAGCGTGCGCGCCAGAATGCGCGAGACATGCATCTGTGAGATCCCAAGTTCGTCCGCAATCTGCCGCTGTGACCATTCGTCGAAGAAACGTCGGGTGATGATCTGACGGTCGCGAGATGACAGCGCCTCCAGGAGGGGACCCAGAGTTTCGCGTTCGTCGATCCGATCTAGGGCGGTGTCGATAGATGGCAGCGCGAGGGTGCCCGCCTCCAACTCTTGGTCGAGGGAAGACGCGGAGTAGGAATGCCGAGCTTCCATGGCATCCAGCACCACGTCCTCGGGCACGTTCAGGGCGGCGGAGAGCTCGCCGACGGTGGGGCTGCGCTGGAGTTCGCGCGTGAGCCGCTCGGTAGCCGCGCTGAGCGGGGCTTGCAGCTCCTGAAGGCCGCGTGGAACCCGTACCGACCAGGCCTTGTCTCGGAAGTGCCGACGGATTTCACCGGTGATGTAGGGCGCCGCAAATGTTGAGAGTTCATTGCCGCGCTCGATGTCGAATCGGTCGATGGCGGTGATGAGGCCAACGGTGCCTACCTGAAGGAGATCCTCGAATGGTTCGCCGCGATCGGCATATTTGCGTGCGAGATGGCGCACGAGCGGCAGGTGCATCGTGACGAGTTCATCGCGAATGACCGCACGGTCGTTTACCGCGGTGACAAGGAGCCGGAGGAGTTCGTGCTCGCGCGCCCGATTCTCCTCGGTCCAGGACGTTGAACCACTCATGATTCAGGCGTCGACGTCGGCGCGCTCGATGAGCAGCATGAAGGTCAGGCGCCCGTCCGCCAGTTGGGCATCGAGGCTGTCGACAAGGGCGTTCAGAACCGTCCATGAAAATGTGGTGCGCGAAGGTTCTTGGGTTCCGGGAGCGCTCACCGTAATACTCAATGAACCTGGCTCGGCCGACATGATGCAGACAACTTCGGCACCTGCGGGCGCGGCGACGATGATCTGCGACACGGCTTCATCCACCGCCAGGCGTGCATCTTCGAGTTGATCAATGGGTAGATCTGCGCGCGCGGCCATCGCGGCGGCCACGGTGCGGGCCAGAGCGATGTTGCGGGTGTCCGCCTCGAAAGACAGGCGAATATCGTCGGGTCCACTCATGCGGTACCTCCTGCGGTGGGGCGTCCTGAGGCAAGTCTGTCAAGTGCTTCGCCGGTGAGGCGCTGCACTGTCCATTCGTCCAACGGCAAGGCGCCGAGGGATCGGTAGAAGCCAAGGGCGGGCTCATTCCAGTCCAAAACCGACCATTCGAAGCGACCGTAACCCTTGTCCACACATTCCTGCGCAAGAGCACGCAAGAGAGCGGTGCCCGCACCTAGACCACGATGCGTCTGGCGCACGTAGAGGTCCTCAAGAAAGATGCCGTGTTTGCCGAGCCATGTGGAGTAATTCAGGAAGTAGATGGCATAAGCGATGACGGCGCCTTCCACTTCGGCCACGAGGGCATGAACGCGGGGGCTGGGTCCGAACAGGTCGCGTGTGAAGTCCGCCTCGGTGGCGATGGCCTGCTCGAGTGCCCTCTCGTACTCGGCGAGTTCGCGCACCAAAAGGATGAGGTCGGCAACATCGTTGGGGCGGGCTGGGCGCACCGCCAGTGCTGCACCCCCAGACATGACGCAACCCTAGCCGCGCAAGGCGACCAGGGTTGCGGGGAAAGCGGGAAGGTCTAGGCCTTCTTGGTTTCCCAGAAGATCACAGCGATCTCATCGATCTTCGCGAGCAGTTCGTCAGCAACAGCCACATCGACGGTGCCCTTGGTGCCGCCGGCGCCCGCAAGCTTGGTGGCAGAGTTGAAGAGCTCGTTGAGCTGCGGGTACTTCTCGAAGTGAGGAGCCTTGAAGTAGTCGGTCCACAGCACCCACAGGTGCTCCTTGACCATGTTGGAGCGATCTTCCTTGATGGTGATCGCACGAGCCTTGAAGTCAGGATCCTGTGATCCGGCGTACTTGACCATGCAGGCCTTGACGGACTCAGCCTCGATGCGAGCCTGAGCGGGGTCGTAGACACCGCAGGGCAGATCGCAGTGGGCGTGGACGGTGGTGCGGGGCGCCAGCAGGGCGCGCACGGCAGTGAACATGGGTCTCCTTCGTGAAGGGATGGTAAGTCGAACGATAGCGCTGGTGGCCACGCCCGGCATTGGCGAGGATGTGCCCATGCCCGGACCCCTGACCCGCGTGCTGGTCGTAGGCCCCTCCATGGAGCCGTACCTGCGCAACGGCGACTGGTGGGTGGTCCGGCGCACCACGCGCTGTCACGCTGGCGATGTGGTCGTGCTCATCCATCCCCGGCGTCCAGACGCCTTGATCGTCAAGCGGCTGGACCATCGCGAAGGCGACTCCTGGTGGGTTCTAGGCGACAACGCCGAGGCCAGTGAGGATAGTCGTCACTTCGGGGCGGTCCCGGAGGGCGCCATCGTGGGCCGACCTATTCTGCGATATCGCCGCCTGCGGCGTCAGTAGGGTCGGCGCATGCTTGCTGCCTACGCGTCCAGCCTCAGCCTCGAGGATCCGCTTTCCGCCCTCACCATCGGCGACATTGCCGAACCTGAGGTTCCCGCGGATTGGGTCATGGTGCACACGCGCGCGTGCAGCCTTAACCACCACGACGTCTGGGCACTGAAGGGTGTGGCGCTGCGTCCCGAGCAGGTGCCGATGATTCTGGGCACGGATGCTGCTGGCGTTACCGACGATGGTCGCGAGGTCATCGTCTATGCGGTCATCGGTGAAGCCATCAACGGCGACGAGACAATCGACCCTGGGCGCACTTTGTTGAGTGAGAAGTTCCCCGGAACGCTCGCGCAGAAAGTTCGGGTCCCCGCGCGCAACCTCATCGACAAGCCCGCCGGCCTCACGTTCGAAGAAGCGGCCTGCCTGCCGACCGCCTACCTCACGGCCTATCGCATGCTGGCCACGAAGTCGGGCACGAAGCCCGGCGACACGGTGCTGGTGCAGGGCGCGGGCGGGGGAGTCTCCACCGCAGCGATCGTGCTCGGCAAGGCTCTCGGGCTCACCGTGTGGGTCACCTCGCGTGATGCCGCTAAGCGCGAATGGGCACTCACGATCGGCGCCGATGCTGCGTTTGCACCGGGCGCCAAACTGCCGGGCAAGGCCGATGCAGTTATCGAGACTGTGGGCGCTGCCACCTGGGAGCACTCGGTGAAGTCGTTGCGGCCCGGCGGCACGATCGTGATCTCCGGTGCCACCTCGGGAGACATGCCACCGGCACAGCTCACGCGCATCTTCTTCCTGCAACTCACCGTGGCCGGCTCGACCATGGGCACGCGAGCGGAGTTCGAGGCGATGCTCGACCTGCTGGTGCGCACAGGTGCGCGCCCGGTCATCGACCGG
>Ga0136644_10000601_pt1 | contig 28855 bp, 26 predicted proteins | sample C_130820_EF_Meta_FD_94780 | JGI IMG/M metagenome (GOLD analysis project Ga0136644, IMG submission 94780) | Freshwater microbial communities from Lake Croche, Canada to study carbon cycling - C_130820_EF_MetaG (v2) (version 2) | ecosystem: Environmental > Aquatic > Freshwater > Lake | place...
CAGTGCGCTGTTGCCGTAGCCCGGCGCCAGCGGATCCAGGCCCAGCAAATGGGCCAGCCAGTGAGCGGCTAGGGCGCCACCAATAAAGCCGATGGCGTCGCTCAAGCCTTCAATGAGCAGCGGGTGCATGGCGTGTGGGCAGAGTGGTTAGCGGTTGTGGCGTTGCATGAACACCAACTTCTCGAACAGGGTCACGTCTTGCTCGTTCTTCAAGAGCGCGCCTACCAACGGGGGCACGGCCACTTTGTCTTCTTTGCTTTGCAGCGCCTCCAGCGGAATGTCTTCGGCCACCAGCAGCTTGAGCCAATCCAGCAGCTCACTGGTGCTGGGCTTTTTCTTTAGGCCGGGCAGGTTGCGCACGTCGTAAAAGGTTTTCATGGCTGCAGCCAGCAGTTCTTTTTTCAGCCCCGGAAAGTGCACATCAACAATGCGCTGCATGGTGTCGGCATCGGGGAACTTGATGTAGTGAAAGAAGCAGCGGCGCAGAAAAGCGTCGGGTAGTTCTTTTTCGTTGTTGGAGGTGATGAACACCAGCGGGCGGTGCCGGGCGCGTACCAACTCGCGGGTTTCATACACGTAAAACTCCATGCGGTCGATTTCGCGCAACAAGTCGTTGGGAAACTCGATGTCGGCCTTGTCGATTTCGTCGATCAGCAGGGCTACCGGTTGCTCTGCAGTAAAGGCCTGCCACAGCACGCCTTTAACGATGTAGTTGTGAATGTCTTTGACCCGCTCGTCGCCCAGTTGCGAGTCGCGCAGGCGGGACACGGCGTCGTACTCGTATAAGCCTTGCTGGGCCTTGGTGGTGGACTTGATGTGCCATTGCAGCAGCGGCAGCTTCAGCGCTTGGGCTACCTCCTCGGCCAGCATGGTCTTGCCGGTGCCGGGCTCGCCCTTGACCAGCAGTGGGCGCTTGAGGGTGATGGCGGCGTTAACAGCCAGCATCAAGTCGGGGGTGGCAACGTAGGTGGATGAGCCTTGGAATTTCATGAGTGGTGCGAATGGTCAGGAATCGGCTTGGGCAATGTCGCCCGGCTATACTCAAAAGTTGAGCGAAAAAACAAAGTCTCCTCCAATTGTCCGCGCAAAATGAATAAGTTCCTGACCTCCACTCTCATCCTGGCTGTCACTCTTGTGACCGCCCAGGCGGCTCTGGCTCAAGAAGTCAAGGGCGACGCCAAAGCCGGGCAAACCAAGAACGCAATCTGCATCGGTTGCCACGGCATCAAGGGCTATCAGGCCACTTTCCCGGAGGTGTACAAGGTGCCCATGATCGCAGGCCAGGGCGCCCCCTACATTGTGGCCGCGCTCACGGCTTACCAAAACGGCGAACGCAAGCACCCCACCATGACCGGCGTGGCGCAGCCCCTGAGTGCGCAAGATATGGCCGACTTGGCCGCTTTCTACAGCGGGCAGGGTGTGGTCGCAGGTGCCAGCCTGCCGTCCAAGCCTGGCAAGGAACCCAGCGCCGCCGTCGCCGCGCTGCTAGCCAAGGCCAATTGCGTATCTTGCCATGGCGAAAACTTTTCCAAACCCCTGGTGCCCACCTATCCCAAAATCGCTGGCCAGCACAGCGATTATTTGTTCGCCGCACTCAAAGCCTACAAAACCGAAAACAACCCGCGTGTAGGCCGTGGCAACGCCGTCATGGGAGCGATTGCCAAGCAGTTCAACAATGCCGAATTGAAAGCACTGGCAGGCTATGTGGGTTCGCTCGATGGCGAGCTAAAAACGGTGCCGCAAAGCCGCTTTCATTGATTTCAGGCGCAGCGAGCTGCGCGCTAGAGCCGCCTGCGGGCGGCTTTTTGCTCTATCTGTCAACGCCTCGCCCTACGTGTTTTCCGTGATCGCAGCCTACCCGCCCGGCGGGGATACTGGCGACCTTATATTCAATTTTCGGAGACACCTATGAACCTTCGCCGTCGATCGCTCTCTGTCGCACTGGCCCTATTGGCGCTGGGATCGGGAGCGCCCAGCGTGCTGGCCCAGGCTTGGCCGACACGCCAGCCCATCAAGTTGGTGGCGGTGTTTCCACCCGGCGGTTCGGTGGATCAAGTGGCACGCATCCTGGCGCAGCCCTTGAGTGAGCAACTGGGCCAAAGCATCATCGTGGAGAACAAGGGCGGTGCCTCCGGCTCCATCGGCACCGCGTTTGTGGCGGCGGCGCCAGCAGACGGCTATACCTTCGCCGTGGTGTTTGACACCCACGGCGTCAACCCCAGCCTGATTCCCAACCTGCCGTTTGACTCCAAAAAAGACCTGACGCCAATTGGCCTGGTAGGCACCTCGCCTATGGTGCTGGCCACCTATGCGGGCTCTGAGTACAAGAGCTTTGCCGACGTGGTAGCCGCGACCAAGGCCAAGAAAAACGTGAGCTATGGCTCAATCGGCTCGGGTAGCCTGGGTCACCTCGCCATGGCCTTGCTGGGCAAAAACGGGGGTATTGACTGGCAGCACGTGCCTTACCGGGGCGGTGGCCCGCTGATGACCGACGCGGTGGCTGGCCATGTGCCGCTGTCGATTGGCTCGGTCTTCGTCACCAAGCCCCATATCGACAACAAGCGCCTGCGCCCGCTGGTGGTCACCACCAGCAAGCGCTCTCCCGATCTGCCCGACGTGCCCACGGTGGCCGAAAGCGGCTTTGCTGGTTTTGAAGCCCCCGCCTGGTGGGCCGTTCTGGCACCAGCCAAAACGCCGCCCGACATCCTCAAGCGCATGAACGAGGAACTCAACAAAGTGCTTAAGCGGCCCGACATTGCCAAAAAGCTGGATGCCCAGGGCATTGACGTCGTAGGCGGCACACCGGAGGCGGCGCGTGTATTCATCGAACGCCAAATGGACATCTGGGCCAAGGTGGTGAAAGACAACAACATCCAAGCCGATTAAGGGGCGCCCGCCTGCGAACCGGCAAACCCACCCCGTCAGTATGGCGCAGATGCGGCCCCGCGAGCCATCAGGTTTACACCTCCGGGCTCACCCCCAGCGCCACCAAAAACCGCGCCACCATGTTGTAGGCGGCAATGGCGATGGTGAGTTCTACGATTTCGGTGGTGTCAAAGCGCTGTTGCAAGGCGTCAAAAACGGCGGCTTGCACCTGCACGTCGCGCGTCATCTGGGCGGCGTACAAGGCCACCAGGGCTTCGGTATCGGCCAGCGCACCCTGTTCAGGGGCAACCTTGGCACCAGCAGCCACCCAGGCTTGCAAGGCGTCTAGCTCGGCCTGGGTGCCGCCAGCCGCCAGGAAGTCGGGCGCGTGGTGGTGGTATTCGTAGGCCGCGCCGGTGAGCAAGGCCACGGTGCAAATGCCCAGCTCGCGCAGCTTGCGGTTGCTGGGCAGTTCGCTGCGCACGGCCTTCATATAGGTGTTCCAGCCGCGCGCCACCGGCTCGCTCCACAGCAGGGCTTTATCGAGGTTGAGCAGGCTACCGCCGCGGCGTTGCAAGATAGCGTGAACCAAGTCTTGGGGTTGGGGTTTGGCCTCGGGGGTCCAGTCGGGGATGCGCATGGTGATGGGTTGAGATGAAAATAAAGGGTGCCAAGCGTACAGCGGATAATTGCGGGATGCGGATTTCCTTTACCAAGATGCAGGGCGCGGGCAATGATTTTGTCGTGCTCGACGAGACGCAGGGTCAGTTTGGCCTGAGCACGAACCAGTATCGCTGGCTGGCAGACCGGCGCTTTGGCGTAGGCGCGGATCAGATTTTGAGCGTGCGGCCCTCATCGGCTGCGGGAATAGACTTTGAGTACCTGATCCACAACGCCGATGGCGGTGAAGTGGGCCAGTGCGGCAACGGCGCGCGCTGCTTCATGCGCTTTGTGCACGAACGCGGGCTCACCCAAGCGAAGGTGCTGCGGGTGCAAACGCAAAGCGGCGTGATTTCCCCGCGCCTGGGCAGCGATGGCACGATCAGCGTGGACATGGGGCTGCCCCGCTTTGAGCCCGCCCAGGTTCCATTCGATACCCAGGGCCTGACACCCGAATGGCACAACGGCTTTCCCTTGTGGCCACTGGCGCTGGATGGCCAGGCTACGCCGGTGTGGGTGGGTGTGGTGTCCATGGGCAACCCCCACGCCGTGATACGGGTGCCCGATGTGGACAGCGCGCCGGTGCACCAACTGGGGCCGCAGCTTCAGGCCCACACCCGTTTCGGGGCAGGAGTCAACGTGGGTTTCATGCAGGTGCTGAACCGCGCGCAACTTCGGCTGCGCGTGTACGAACGCGGTGCCGGCGAAACCCTGGCCTGTGGCAGCGGTGCCTGCGCCGCCACCGTGGTAGGTATGCGCACGGGCTTACTGGATTCCCCGGCACAGGTGCAGGCGCGCGGGGGCCGCTTGGACATTGCCTGGGCGGCTGACGCGCTGGCACCGGTGTGGATGAGCGGGCCCGCGCAAACCGTGTTCCACGGTGAGATTGATATCCCTGACCCGGCTCCAGCCCCTATTTAGCCCACCAGGTTCACATGACACACCCGATAGACCCGCAATCCACGCTGAGCGAAGACGAAATCGTTTACTTTCTGCTCAACACGCCCGACTTCTTCGAGCGCAAAGCCGAGTTGCTGTCATCGGTGCAGTTAAGCAGCCCGCACAGCAAACGCGCTGTTAGCCTACAAGAGCGTCAGGCCGAGATGCTGCGCGACAAGATCAAGCTGCTAGAGCGCAAGTTGGTGGACCTGATTCGCTTGGGGGACGACAACGTGGCGATTGCGGGCAAGCTGCAACGCTGGACACGCCGCCTGCTGCAAACCGATAACGCGCGCGAGCTGCCCGACTGCGTGGTCAGCGGCCTGGGCGAGGAATTCGATCTGCCACAAGTCGCAATCAGCTTATGGGACCTGGCACCCGCCTACGCACAGGAAGCCTTTGCTCAAGGGGTGAACGACAACCTGCGCGCCCTGGCCTCCTCCCTCACCGAGCCTTACTGCGGGCCCAACACGGGTTTTGAGGCAGCAAACTGGTTGGATCAGCCCGCGCTGGCGCAGTCGCTGGCCATCATCCCGCTGCGCATCGGTTTGGGCTCGGCCTTTGGCTTGCTGGTGCTGGCCTCCCCCGACCCTAAGCGCTTTCAGCCCGACATGGGCACGGAGTTTCTGCAGCAGATTGCGGCACTCGCCAGCGCTGCCTTGAGCCGTTTACGGTGAGCGACGTACCCGCTCAGCCTCAGGCCCCGTCACTCTGCGCGGCAGACGCGCAACTGGTGCAGGCGTATCTGAGCCATGGGCGCTACGAATGTCGGCTGGCGGAACGCACCCTCAGCTTGTACGCCCTGGATTTACAAAAGTTGGCCGCTTTTGCGACCCAGGCCGGTTTGGCGCTGACAGCCGTGCAAACCCACCACGTGCGCGCTTGGGTCGCCCGTATGCACAGCGGCGGACGCAGTGCGCGTGGCATTGCGCTGGTACTCAGCGGTTGGCGCGGCCTGTACCGCTGGTTGGGGCTAAAAGGCTTGGTGGCTGTGAACCCCGTAGTAGATGTGCGTGCACCCAAGGCCCCCAAGCCCCTGCCCAAAGCCCTGGAAGTGGACGAGGCGGTTCGCCTGGCCAGCTACCGCGATGCGCCAAACGATTCCGTGCTGCACCTGCGCGACCACGCCATGGTGGAGCTTTTTTACAGCAGCGGCCTGCGCATGGCCGAGCTGCGGGGCCTAGACCTGCAAGCCAGCGCACAGGCCAGGGGCTGGATCGACTTGGCGGCGGCGCAAGCCCATGTGCTAGGCAAGGGCAGCAAGCGCCGCTCGGTGCCGGTGGGGCGCGCCGCCATCGCAGCCTTGCAAATCTGGCTGCCGCTGCGTGCGCAAATACTCCAGGCGCTGCCACTGGCACAGCAAACGCAAGCCGCGCTGTTCATCGGGCGCCATGGCACGCGGCTGAGCGCGCAGTCGGTCTGGCTGCGTGTACGTGCGCACGCGCAGCGTGCTGGGCTGGCGACGCCGGTGCATCCGCACATGCTGCGTCACTCATTCGCCAGCCACTTGCTGCAGTCCAGTGGTGACTTGCGCGCCGTGCAAGAGCTGCTCGGCCATGCCCATGTGGGCACCACCCAGGTCTATACCCGCCTGGACTTTCAGCATCTGGCAGGGGTGTACGACGCCGCGCACCCACGGGCGCACAAAAAAACGCCATGAAAACCCTGCGCTTGCGTCCGGGCAAAGAGCGCTCCCTGCTGCGCCACCACCCCTGGGTGTTTGATGGTGCCATTGAGCGGGGCGGCGCGGACGCGGGCGAAACCGTGCGCGTGGAGTCGCACGAAGGCCGCTTTCTGGCCTGGGCGGCGGCCAGCCCCCAATCCAAAATCCGGGCTCGCGCCTGGAGCTTTGATGAGGCGCAGCGCATAGACCCCGCCTTCTTCGCGCAACGGCTGACCCAAGCCATTGCGGCGCGGCGCCGCTGGGCCATTGACAGCGACGCGATGCGGCTGGTCCACGGTGAATCCGACGGTCTGCCCGGCTTGGTGGTTGATCGATACGGCGACACCTTGGTGGCGCAATTTCTGGCCTGTGGCGTGGAACGCTGGAAAAACGTGTTGGCCGACGCGCTGTTGCAAGCCACGGGTTGCCAGCGCCTGTACGAACGCTCAGACACATCGGCGCGCGGCCTGGAGGGCTTGGCGCCTGCCGCCGGTTGGTTGCGCGGCCAGGGCGAAACCGCACTGGTACTGCGCGAGCACCACTGGCAACTGGGGCTGGATATAGCCAGTGGCCATAAGACCGGCTTTTACCTGGATCAGCGGGACAGCCGCATCCTGTTTGCTCGCACGGTGCGCCGCTTGGGGGTGCAACGCGTACTCAACTGCTATTGCTATAGCGGTGGTTTCAGCGTGGCGGCCTTGGACGGGGGGGCGACCCAGGTGCTGTCCATAGACTCCTCCGGCCCGGCGCTGGAGCAGGCGCGCGCGAATGTGGCGCGCAACGGCTTTGCTGAGGCGCGCACCACGTTCATGGATGCCGATGTCAATGCCAGCCTGCGCCAATTTATAGACAGCGGCCAGCGTTTTGACGCCATCGTGCTCGACCCGCCCAAGTTCGCTGCCTCGGTCAGCCAGGTGGAGCGTGCGGCGCGCGCCTACAAAGACCTGAACCGACTCGCGCTGAAATTGCTGGTGCCTGGTGGTTTGCTGTTCACCTATTCCTGCTCGGGCAGCATCAGCGCCGACCTGTTCCATAAGATCGTCGCTTCGGCAGCGCTGGAGGCCGGGGTGGACGGCTACATTTCACAGCGCCTGGAAGGTGCGCCCGATCATCCAGTTAGCCTGTGCTTTCCCGAGGCGGCCTACCTCAAGGGCTTGCTGGTGGTGACCCAGGGCATTGCGTGATCGATTTTCATCACCATCTCTAGCGATTAGCCCCGGTTCTTTTGTTGTACAAACGTTTTGTTTTGGGAAATGCATCCATGAGTTTGATCCCCGTCACCATCCTCACTGGCTTTTTAGGCGCTGGCAAGACCACGCTGCTACGCCGTGTGCTCAGCGAAGCCCACGGCCAAAAAATTGCGGTTATCGAAAACGAGTTCGGCGAGGAGGACATTGACACCGAAATCCTGGTCGCCGACACACGCGAAAACATCGTGCAGATGAACAACGGCTGCATTTGCTGCACCATCCGCGAAGACCTGCGCGCCACCTTGCATGACCTGGCCGAGAAGCGGCGCAAAGGGGAGTTGGTATTTGAGCGCGTGGTGATCGAAACCACGGGCGTGGCCGACCCCGGACCGGTGACACAGACTTTTTTCATCGACGAAGAAATTGCCGAGCAATACCTGCTCGATTCGGTGCTCACGCTGGTGGACGCCAAACACGCCGCGCAGCAACTCAACGAACGGCAAGAGGCGCGTCGCCAAGTTGGCTTTGCCGATCAAATTTTCATCAGCAAATCCGACTTGGTGTCCAAGGACGAGTTGGACGCGCTCAAGCACCGCCTACAGCACATGAACCCGCGCGCGCCCATGCGGGCCGTGCATTTTGGCGAGGTGCCCCTGGCCGAGGTGTTTGACTTGCGGGGCTTTAATCTAAACGCCAAGCTCGACATTGACCCCGAGTTTCTGAATGACACGCACGCGCACCCGGCGCATGCACACGATGCGCATTGCGACCACCCGTCGCACGATCACAGCGGGCACCACCACCACCAAGACGACGATGTAAAAAGCTTTGTGTTTCGCGCTGAACGCGCGCTGGATCCCGTCAAGCTGGAGGATTTTTTGGGCGCTATCGTCAACATCTATGGCCCGCGCATGCTGCGCTACAAGGGCGTCCTTCACATGAAGGGAACCGAGCGCAAAGTCATTTTTCAAGGGGTACACCAGCTCATGGGCAGTGACTTAGGCCCCAAATGGGGCGCGCAGGAAAAGCGCAGCAGCAAAATGGTGTTTATTGGCATCGAACTGCCGCGCGACATCTTCATGCAAGGGCTTGAGCAATGCCTGGTTTAATGCGGCCATCGGTGGTTTGGCAGCACGCCAGCGTGCGCTATTCGAGTCACTTTAGCTGCCAGACCAAACCGCTACAATCGCGCGCCATACGCCATCAAGCTGCTGCCGGTGTAGGCTTGTCGCAGCCTGTATGGTCAGGAGAAATCTCGTGAAAAGCTCGTCAAGTCCATCGCCTGCACCGGCTGGTAGAAAGTCCCCGATGTCCGTCGCTCCCACAGCCCCCACGCGCGTGGCACCGCCCCCAGTTGCCCCCAGCACCAAGCCACGCAGCGGGAAAAACGCGCATTTAACCGCGCCGTCTATGGGCCAAACCATCGCCTCTACAGCCGCCAAGTCCAGCTACGTGACCGCTTCGATGCCCATGGCTGCGGTGGCCAAAACCATGCCTACGCCCGCCAATGTGAAACGAGACCCTAAGCTCGTCAACAACTGGAAGAAGAAAAGCGCAGAGGAATTGTCTGACGACGAGGTGTTGGCCATGCCTGACAGCGAGTACATGAGCGACTTGCAAATGGCCTTTTTCCGCCGCAAATTGCTACAATTAAAATCTGACATACTAAGCAGTGCCGACCAAACCACAGAACACTTGCGCGAAGAAACTTTGGTGGTGCCAGACCCCGCCGATCGCGCCACCATTGAAGAAGAGCATGCCCTGGAACTGCGCACCCGTGATCGTGAACGAAAGTTGCTGAAGAAAATCGAACAATCCATTGATCGCATCGACCAGGGAGACTACGGCTACTGCGACGAAACCGGCGAACCCATTGGTGTGGGGCGTTTGCTGGCTCGACCCACGGCTACTTTGTCTTTAGAAGCCCAACAGCGCCGCGAGTTGAAGCAGAAAATGTTTGGCGACTGAGCATGAACATGCTGCTAATAACCGCGCCCAACCAGCCCAGACACGGGGCCAAGCGGTACTGAGCCGGCGCAGAACAATTAGACCCGGCAAACTTATACAGCACTATGCCCAAAGAAGAGAGTGAAAAAGGCGGACTGCTGTCTAAAGTGGTCAAGTTTGTTCGTGGCTCCGGTACCGAATGGAGCGATAGCGAGCAAAAGCCGGTAAGCGGTGAGCAGGGCTACTCCAAGCAGTTGCTCAAAGACATGATCGAGCGCAAGCGGCGCAACGATTTTGTGCGTCGGCGCGAATTTGAAATTCTGCGCAAAGTTCGTCGCCGTGAGCCGCTCTCGCACGTCGAGCAGGGGCAAAACCCCTCGTTTTTTCAAAGCAGTATGCCCTCCCAGGCCGACGCGCGTGCGCTCACTCTGAAAAAAATCGATGAGATCGAAGCGCAGATGTCCTTGCAATGGTGGAAGAAGAAAAACAATAACGAGTCACCACCGAGTGAGTCCGAGGAAAACAGCTTTAGAAACACAGCGCCGGTGCAAATGCAAGACCCCTCGCCGCTGGGGCTGCAAGCCGCGCCCAAGGCCCGAGCCGGAACAGCAGATGACTCGCTGAAAGGCCCGCCGACCACCGCCCACGACGATACCGACACGCTACCACCACCGCAGCCCTCGTCGCGACGGGTATTACAAAACCAACCGGCGCACCATTTAATGGGTGGGCTGGTGGCTGGCTACGAGGGGGACTCCTCCAGCTTTTCACCCTCCAAACTGTATGCAGTGGAAGTGGCCGAGGTAGCGCATGACGCGGAGCTGGAGGAAGCAGCCATCCGTTTTGCAAATGGTGACGTGAAAGGCGCAGAAAACAGCCTGCAAGAAACCTTGCGCCCCGGCGCCAGCCGGGTGGACTATCAGGAAACTTGGCTTGCCTTGTTCGACTTGTACCGTGCCACCGGACAACGGGACGCATTCGACCATTTGGCCATGGACTTCGCGGTGCGTTTTTCGCGCTCGGCGCCCAATTGGTTTTTGGTCGCTAGCGACGCCGATACCCTGTCCACACTGCCCTCGCTGGTGGGAGCCCAGGCGCAAATGGATTGGACCAGCCCTAGTCTTGTGGATCACTACGCGGCCGAAGCCCTGCACGCAAAAGCGTCGTCTGCCGACGGAAGAATCCGCCTAAGCATGGATTGGTCACTCATACAAGGCATAGACGCCGCCGCCCTGCCTGTGTTGCGGCGCGTGTTCGGTAATTGGGCCACGCACACCACGCGGCTGCAATTCATGGGCTGTGAGGCGCTGGAGCGGGTGCTCAAATCCCTCGCCCCTTCCGGCAACAAGGAGGTCGATCCGCAGTGGTGGCGTTTACGCATGGACACCATGCGCATATGGCATCGCCCGGATGAGTTTGAACTGCTGGCACTCGACTATTGCGTGACCTACGAGGTGTCTCCACCCTCCTGGGAGCGTGCGCTGTGCAGCTTCAAGTCGCTAGACTTGGATTCTGGCAGCCTGACCCCAAGCACCATGATTGGGGGCTACCCGCGCGAAACCTCGGCAGCCACGGTGGGATTCGGCGACACCCAGCCCATGTCGGATCACGCGCTCGCCCCCTCGCCACAAAACGTCATCAACCTGGAATTGACCGGTTTGGTACGGGGAGACATTTCCGCCATGTTGTCCACTGTAGAAACCGAGCCCAGCTTGGCACAGGCGCAGAACATCGTCATCTCGTGCAGACGGTTGATCCGGGTTGACTTCTCGGCGGCTGGTGTCTTACTGAACTGGGTGAGCAACCAGCAAGCCCAAGGCCGCGTCGTCCAGTTCGCCGACGCGCACCGACTGGTGGCCGCTTTTCTGCATGTGATCGGCATCAACGAGCATGCGTTGATCTCGATCTTGAAAGACTAAGCTCAGAAGAGCGCCTGCACCAAACCCGCAGCGGCGCACGCCGCCCGCTCTGCGCTTGTCCCCTGCTGCGGCAACGGGTGGGTGTTCAAAACCATCCGCCCGCGCCGCGCGCGTTTTTCACCAAACTGCTGACAGCTTACTTTAGCAAGTAGCGGCAAGTGGTTCATTTAAAAAGAAATTTTCTTTTTAAACCCATCTAAAGCATGGGCTAAGTTATTGATTTAATTGAAAAAGTTGTGCCAAGGCTTGCTTCGCTTGGGATTCCTGCTACAGTGGTAAAAAATGCAATTCCGTGGTGAGTTGTGGTTTTTTTCAGCACCATAGTAGGTATCACACAGCATGTTTCAAGGTGGCTCTCATCTGACGATTGATGACAAGGGGCGGTTTGCCGTACCGACCCGGCATCGTGACGTCTTGAGCGCCGCCGCCGAGGGTAGGCTCACCATCACCAAGCATCCCGATGGCTGCCTGATGGTATTCCCTGCGCCCGCCTGGGAGCAGTTTCGCCAGCGCATTGCCGCCACGCCGATGGAGGGCCAGTGGTGGAAGCGCATCTTTCTCGGCCACGCGATGGACGTGCAAATAGACGGCACCGGGCGCGTACTGGTGGCGCCCGAATTACGCCAGGCTGCTGGCATCAAAAAAGAGGCTGTGTTATTGGGCATGGGCCATTATTTCGAGCTATGGGACAAGGCCACCTACGACGCCAAAGAGGCGCAGGCCATGCAAGACCAGATGCCTGGTTTTTTCAAAGATTTTTCCTTCTAGAGATGGCAGCGGTGCAAACAGCATGGCAACACACCACGGTTTTGTTGCAGGAGGCGGTACAGGCCCTCCTGGGCGACGCCAATGGAACTTATGTGGACGCCACCTATGGCCGTGGCGGACACGCGCGCCAGATCCTGTCTGGCCTGTCCGCTTGGGGTCGTTTGATTGCATTCGACAAAGACCCGCAGGCGGTAGTGGCTGCGCAGGCGCTGCAAGACCCGCGGTTTTCGATCCGCCACCAGGGCTTTACAGGCCTTGGGGCGCTGCCTGCGGCCAGTCTGAGCGGCGTGCTGTTCGACCTGGGCGTGAGTTCTCCGCAACTGGACGACCCCCAACGCGGCTTCTCTTTTCGCTTCGATGGCCCACTGGACATGCGCATGGACACCACGCGCGGCGCCAGTGTGGCTGAGTGGTTGGCCGCTGCGCCTATGCAGCAGATTGCAGAGGTGATACGTGACTACGGCGAAGAACGGTTTGCTGGCTCCATTGCAAAGGCGATTGTTGATCGCCGACAGAAACGCGGCCCGCTTGCGACCACCGCTGAACTGGCCGAACTCGTGGCTGGCACGGTCAAAACCCGTGAGCCGGGCCAGAACCCAGCCACGCGCACCTTTCAGGCTTTTCGGATTTTTATCAACGCCGAGCTTGAAGAACTGCAACAAGCGCTAGACGCCAGCCTAGGCGTGCTCCAACCCGAGGGGCGTCTGGTGGTGATTAGCTTTCATTCGCTGGAAGACCGCATCGTCAAGCAATTCATGGCCCTGCATAGCCGCGAAGTCTATGACCGCCGCGTGCCCTTCGCACCGGCTCGCGCCATGGCGCTCACGGCCTTGCAGCGCGTACGCCCCAGCGAGGCCGAAGTGCGTGCCAATCCGCGTGCGCGCAGCGCCGTCATGCGGGTAGCCCATCGAACCCAGGCGGCAGCGCCATGAGCCGCCTCAACGTCCTATTGGCGGCCATCGTGATGGCCAATGCGCTGTACCTGGTGCGGGTGCAGCACCACTCGCGCCGCGTCTTCGTCGAACTCGATCAAGCACTGAGCGAGTCGCGGCGGCTGGCGCTGGAGTCGCAACGCCTAGCGGTGCAAGTGCGTGCGCTGTCCAGGCCCCTGTTGGTGGAGCGGCGCGCCATCGACCAGTTGCACATGCACACCCCTACGCCTGGAATCACCCACTACGTGCGCCCAGGCTCATCAGGGGTAGCGCCATGAGCGTCAGTCTGGCCTACCGTTTCAGCCCCTTGCTGACCAGCAAAACGCCCGCTTGGCGCAGCAGGCTCTTGATCGCTGCGCTGATGCTGGGCTTCAGTGGATTGGCCTGCCGCGCCGCTTACGTACAGGTGTACAACAACGATTTCTTTCTGCATCAAGGCGAGGTGCGCTTTGCGCGCACCCTGGAGCTACGCGCCAGCCGGGGGCGAATTTTGGATCGCAAAGGCATCATCCTCGCCTCCAGCGTGCCAAGCTGGGGCATCTGGGCCAGCCCCGACGATGTGGACGGCAACCCCGCCAAACGGCAGCAATTGGCGCAGTTGCTCAACATGCCCCTGGACGAGTTGAACCAAAAGCTACAAGACACCAAAAAAAGCCAAGTCTGGCTCAAGCGACCAGTGGATGAAGCGCTGGCGCAGGCGGTACAAGTCGCTGGCCTGGCGGGTGTGTACTCGCGCAAGGAATACCGGCGCCACTATCCCGAGGGTGAGTCAGTCGCGCATGTCGTGGGTGTGACAAACAGTGACGAAGACGGCCTAGAGGGCATAGAAAAAGCCTTTGACGCACAGCTATCGGGCCAAGCGGGTTCGCGCCGCGTCATTAAAGACCGCTCAGGCCGCGTGGTGGAAGACGTGGGCGAGCGCCGACCACCGCAAGACGGTCAAGACATTGAACTCTCCATCGACTCCAAGGTGCAGTTCTTCGCCTACCAAAAGCTGCGCGACGCGGTGCTGGAGAATCGCGCCAAAGGTGGCAGCGCGGTGGTACTGGACGCACGCAGCGGCGAGGTGCTGGCGCTGGTCAACTACCCCAGTTACCAGCCTGAGCAGCGCGACCGTCTGCAGCACGCTGCTATGCGCAACCGCGCCGTGACGGACACCTTTGATCCCGGCTCGGTGATGAAGCCCTTCACCATCGGCCTGGCGCTAGAGACTGGGCGTGTCACGCCCGAAACCGTCATCTCCACCGCGCCCGGCAGCGTGGTCATCGGCGGCACCACCCTACATGACGCGCATGCCCACGGCGACATCACGGTGCAACAGGTGATCCAGTTCTCCAGCAACGTGGGCACGGCCAAGATCGCCATGCGCATGCCCGCCCAACAGATGTGGGAGACGTTTTCGCGCGCCGGCTTTGGGCAAAAACCTGAACTCAACTTCCCCGGCGTGGCCAGTGGCCGCCTGCGTGCCGCCAAAAACTGGCGCCCGATTGAGCAGGCGACCATGTCCTACGGCTACGGCCTACCGGCCTCACTGCTGCAAATGGCGCGCGCCTACACCGTGTTTGCCAATGACGGCCAATTGCTTGCGGTCACCTTGACAAAAAACCCGCCCCCTGCACAAGGGCAGCCGGTGTTTTCGGCACAAACGGCAGCCCAGCTGAGGCACATGCTGCAACTGGCCGCAGGCCCAGGCGGCACGGGCCAGAAGGCCCAGACGGAGGGCTATTCAGTAGGCGGCAAATCCGGCACCGCTTACAAACAAATCGGCAAGGGCTACGGTAGCGACAAAGACCGTCTATACCGGGGCTGGTTCATCGGCATGGCGCCCATAGACCAGCCGCGCATCATCGTTGGCGTGATGATCGACGAGCCCAGCGCTGGCCAACACTTTGGCGGCGACGTGGCCGCACCCGTGTTCAGCGCCGTGGTGCAGCAAACCCTGCGCATGCAAGGCCTGGCACCCGACTTATCGGTCAAGCCGCGCATCCTGGCCCAAGCAAGCGAGGAGAGCCTGTGAGCCCTACCGTGCTGCACCACCCCGCCCAGGCCAGCCACTGGTTGCGCGAGCGCGTGCGCGGTTCGCTGCGCGTGGACAGCCGCCAGGTGCAGCCAGGCGATGGCTTTATCGCCTGGCCCGGCGCCGCCACCGACGGACGGCGCTTCGTTGCTCACGCGCTGGCGCAAGGCGCCAGTGCCTGCTTGGTGGAGCATGAAGGCGCGGCCTCCTTTGGCTTTGAGGATCCGCGCATTGCCAGCTACGCCGGGCTAAAAGCCGATGCAGGCCCGATTGCCGCGAACTACTTTGAGCAACCCAGCCACCGGCTACAGGTACTGGCCGTGACCGGCACCAACGGCAAAACCTCCAGCGCCTGGTGGCTGGCGCAAGCCCTGCGGCGCGCCTGCGGCATACGCTGCGGTTTTGTGGGCACGCTGGGCGTGGGCGAGCCCCCCCAATTTGTGCCCACCGGCCTGACCACTCCGGATCCGGTCACCCTGCAACAGGCGTTTCGCCAGTTCGCCGATGCAGGCTTTAGCGCCTGCGCCATGGAAGCCTCCTCCATCGGCTTGGCCGAGCAGCGTATGGCTGGCACCCAGGTGCACGTGGCCTTGCTTACCAATCTCACGCCCGACCACCTGGACTACCACGGCGACATGGCCCGCTACTGGCAAGCCAAACGCGCCTTGTTTGACTGGCCGGGCTTGCAAGCGACCGTGCTCAACATCGACGATGCGCACGGCCAGCAACTGGCCGCTGCGCTGGCCGACCGTGGCCTGGACTTGTGGACGGTTTCCACACGCAGCCCGGCCCGGCTGCACGCGCAGCACATCGGCTACCACCAGAGCGGCCTGCGCTTTGAGGTGGTCGAGGCCGGGCAAAGCCATGCGCTAAGCACCGACTTGGTGGGTGGCTACAACGTGTCCAACTTGCTGGGCGTCATGGCCGGCTTGCGCGCCTTAGGCATCCCGCTGGCGACTGCGGTGCAGGCCTGTGCCGGTTTACTACCGGTGCCGGGGCGCATGAGCGTGCTCAGCCAGCCCGGCCAGCCCCTGGTGGTGGTGGACTATGCCCACACACCCGACGCACTGGACCAGGCGCTACAAGCCCTGCGCCCACTGGCTACCCAACGCGGCGGACGGCTATGGTGCGTGTTCGGCTGCGGCGGTAACCGCGACGCCAGCAAGCGCCCACTGATGGCTGCGCTGGCCGAACAGCGCGCCGACCAGTTGCTGCTGACCAGCGACAACCCGCGTGACGAAAAGCCCGAATCCATCCTCAGCCACATCTTGCTCGGCCTGAGCCAGCCCCAGGCGGCCCAGGTACAGGCAGACCGCGCTGCGGCGATTGCCAGCGCCGTGCAGCAAGCGCGGGCCACCGATGTGGTGCTGATAGCGGGCAAGGGCCACGAGCGCGAACAAGAAATCGCCGGGCACAAATACCCGTTTGACGACTCGGTCCATGCCCAGGCGGCCTTGCAACGCCGCGCCGGGGGCCAGCCATGATGCGCCTGCAAGACGCCCACGCCTGGCTGCTGGGCGCGCGGGCCGTGGGCGAGCTGTCGGTAGCCATCGCGCGCGTGCACACCGACACGCGCAGCCTGCTGCCGGGGGATCTGTTTGTCGCCCTCAAAGGCGAGCGTTTCGACGCCAACAGCCTGCTGGCCCAGGCGCGGGCTGCGGGCGCCGTCGCCGCCATTGCCCACGGCGGGCTGGGCCAAGCGGGATTGCCCGGCTATGAAGTGCCCGACACCCGCGCCGCGCTGGCGCAATTGGCACGCGGCTGGCGTGCCCAGTTCAGCTTGCCGCTGATTGCAGTAACCGGCAGCAACGGCAAAACCACACTCACACACATGCTGGCCGCCATATTGCAGGCGTGGCAACCCGGCGCCGCGCTGGCCACGCAAGGCAATTTGAACAACGACATCGGCGTGCCGCTCACCCTGCTGCGCCTGCGCGCGTCGCACCGTGCGGCGGTGGTGGAGCTGGGCATGAACCACATCGGCGAGATCGCCCAATTGGCCGCGCTGGCCCAGCCCACGTTGGCGGTAGTCAATAACGCGCAGCGCGAGCACCAGGAGTTCATGGGCTCGGTGCAGGCCGTGGCGCACGAAAACGGCGCCGTGCTGGCGGCGCTGCCCGCCAGCGGTGTCGCCGTATTCCCGGCGCACGACGCGCACACCCCGCTGTGGCGCGCACTGGCGGGCGAGCGCGCTTGCTTGAGCTTTGCCATCGACGCACCCGCCGATATCAGCGGCCACGCCCAGTGGCAAGGCCAAGCCTGGCAGGTGCAAGTGCGCACACCCGGCGCGGCACTGGCCTTTCGCTTAGCCGCAGCCGGGCGCCACAACGTGCACAACGCGCTGGCGGCGGTGGCCAGTGCCTGGGGTGCGGGCGTGAGCGCGCAGGCCATCGTGGACGGGCTGCAAGCCTTTACACCGGTTAAGGGCCGCTCCCAGCGCTTTGACTACCAGCCCCGCGCAGGCCACACCGTCACCGTGGTGGACGACAGCTACAACGCCAACCCCGACTCGGTGCGCGCCGCCATCGACATGCTGTCTGGCTTGAGCGGCCCGCGCCTGCTGGTATTGGGCGACATGGGCGAGGTGGGCCAACAGGGGCCGGAGTTCCACGCTGAAGTAGGCGCTTACGCGCGTGCCAGCGGCATCGATCAGCTCTACACCCTGGGCAGCTTAAGCCTGCACGCGCAGGCTGCCTTTGGGGGTGGACGCCATTTCGACGACATGCCCGCGCTGCAAGCCCAGGTGCTGGCCGATGCCGGGCAATGCGCCAGTATCCTGGTCAAAGGCTCACGCTTCATGCGCATGGAGCGCATCACCCAGGCCTTGGCTGCTGCCACGCCGCTACAGAAAGCTGATTCCCATGCTGCTTAGTCTGGCCGCTTGGCTGCAAAGCCTGTCACCCGAATTGGGCTACTTTCGGGTGTTTCAGTACCTCACCTTCCGCGCTGTCATGGCTGCCACCACGGCCCTGCTGATCGGCTTGGTCGCGGGGCCTTATGTGATTCGCCGCCTGACCGAATTAAAAATTGGCCAACCCATACGCGGCTACGGCATGGCCTCGCACCTGTCTAAAAGCGGCACGCCGACCATGGGCGGGGTGCTAATTTTGCTGTCCATCGCGGTATCCACCCTGCTGTGGTTTGATCTGTCGAACCGCTTTGTCTGGATCGTGTTGGGCGTCACGCTGGGCTTTGGCGCCGTCGGATGGGCCGACGACTGGCGCAAGGTGGTGCACAAAAACCCCGAGGGCATGCGCTCGGCAGAAAAGTACGCCTGGCAGTCGCTGATTGGTCTGGTGGCCGCGCTGTACTTGGTATTTAGCATTTCCGAAAGTTCCAACCTGAAGGTGCTGGAACTGTTTCTGCGCTGGGTGCAATCTGGCTTTGATGTCAACCTGCCGCCCAAAGCCGGTTTGATGCTGCCCTTTTTCAAAGAAGTGAGCTACCCGCTGGGGGTATTCGGCTTTGTCATCCTGACCTACCTGGTCATCGTCGGCGCGAGCAACGCCGTCAACCTGACCGACGGCCTGGACGGTTTGGCCATCATGCCCGTGGTCATGGTGGGCTCGGCGCTGGGCGTATTTGCCTACGTGGCGGGCAGCGCCGTGTATTCCCGCTACCTGTTTTTCCCGCATATTCCGGGTGCGGGCGAGTTGCTGATTTTCTGCTCCGCCATGGCCGGTGCGGGGCTGGCCTTTTTGTGGTTCAACACCCATCCGGCCCAGGTGTTCATGGGCGACGTGGGCGCGCTGGCCTTAGGTGCCGCTTTAGGCACCATCGCCGTCATCGTGCGCCAGGAAATCGTGCTCGCCGTCATGGGCGGCATCTTTGTGGTCGAGGCCTTGTCGGTGATGTTGCAGGTGGGCTACTTCAAGTACACACGCCGCAAATTCGGCACCGGGCAGCGCCTGTTCCAGATGGCGCCGCTGCACCACCATTTTGAAAAAAAGGGCTGGAAAGAAACCCAAGTCGTGGTGCGCTTTTGGATCATCACGATGTTGCTGTGCCTGATCGGCCTGTCCACCCTGAAGCTGCGATGAGCCCCTTGCACGAACAAACCGTTTTGATTGTGGGCCTGGGCGAGTCGGGCCTGGCCATGGCACGCTGGTGCCAGCGCCTGGGCGCCCGTGTGTGGGTAGCCGATACACGCGACGCCCCGCCCCAGCTCGCCGCCTTGCAAGCCGAGTTGCCGCAGGCGCAGTTTTGTGCCGCGCCACTGGACGCCGCCTTGCTGGCACGCAGCGGTGCGCGCGCCGTGTTCAAAAGCCCGGGCCTGAGCCCAGCCCAGGTGGCACCGCTGCTGGAAGCCGCGCGCGCCCAAGCAATACCCGTAGCCGGGGAATGGCAGTTGTTTGCCCAAGGCCTGGCGGAATTGCACGGCACGCGGGGCTACCAACCGGTGCTGCTGGCCGTGACGGGCACCAACGGCAAAACCACGGTCACCGCCCTCACCACGCAACTGGTAGAGCGTGCTGGCCGCAGCGTGGTGGCCGCCGGCAACATCGGCCCGACGCTGCTGGACACTTTGGCCCGCTGCCTGGACGCCGATGCCCTGCCCGAGGTATGGGTGCTGGAACTCTCCAGCTTTCAACTCGATGGCGTGACTGACTTTCAAGCCCGTGCCGCCACTGTGCTCAACATCAGCCAAGACCACTTGGACTGGCACGGCAGCCTGGGCGCCTACGCAGCGGCCAAGGCGCACATTTTTGGCCGCACCGATGCCAGCTCGCCGCCCGCGCCGCTGATGCTGCTTAACCGCGACGACCCCTTGGTCATGGCCTTGCCAGCCATGCCGGGCAAAGGCCGCACGCGCCTCAGCATGCGCTTTGGCTCTGACTTGCCGACTCAAGCGGGCGATTGGGGCCTGGAGACCGTGCACGGCATCACTTGGCTGGTGCGTGCCCTGCCCGCTGAGGACGGTGGGCGCCGCCGCAAAGACGGTGCGCCCGCCAGCGTGCGCCTGCAACGCCTCATGCCCGCCAATGCGCTGCGCATTCGCGGGCGCCACAACGCCCTCAATGCGCTGGCTGCGCTGGCCCTGGCCACGGCTGCCGATTGCGCGCTGGCACCCATGCTTTATGGCTTGCGCGAATACCGGGGCGAGCCGCATCGGGTGGAGCCGGTGGCTGTGGTCGATGAAGTGGAATACTTCGACGACAGCAAGGGCACCAACGTGGGCGCCACCGTGGCCGCGCTAGAGGGCCTGGGCGCCGAGCGGCGCTTGGTGGTGATTTTGGGTGGCGACGGCAAAGGCCAGGACTTCGCACCACTGGCTGCACCGCTGGCGCGCTACGCACGCGCGGCCCTGCTGATTGGGCGGGACGCACCGGCTTTGCGCGCCGTATTGCAGGCGAGCGTGTCGCTGCACGATGCGGCCAGCCTGCCCGACGCGGTCGCGCTGGCAGCACGCCTGGCCCAGCCGGGCGACGCCGTGCTGCTGTCCCCCGCCTGTGCCAGCTTGGACATGTTTCGCAACTATGCACACCGCGCCCAGGTATTCATAGCCGCCGTTCAGGCCCTGTCCGAGGGCGCGCAGGCCCACTCTGTCCTGGAGTCGCCATGAGCCAGATCACCCGCGATCTGCGTTACTGGCTGCAAGGCTTGACGCGCAACGCCGCCGACGCCTTGCCGGTGCGGGTAGGCGGGCGCGAGTATTCGCGCGTGACCGTTACGCCCGCGCGGCGCTTGGGCTTTGACCATGCTTTGGTCGGGGTCGCCGTGACGCTGCTGCTATGGGGCCTGGTGATGGTCTATTCCACCACCATTGCGCTGCCAGACAGCCCGCGCTATGCGAACTACACGCAATCCCATTTTCTGCAACGGCATCTGCTGTCCCTGGGCATCGGGCTGCTGGCTGCTGGGCTGGTTTTTTTGGTGCCGCTGGCCCTGTGGGAAAAGCTGGCACCCTGGCTGTTTGTGCTCTCGCTGCTGCTGCTGGTGGTGGTGCTCATCCCGCACGTGGGCAAGGTGGTGAACCGTGCACGGCGCTGGCTGCCACTGGGCATCATGAACTTTCAGCCGTCCGAGCTGGTCAAGCTCACCGTGCTGTTGTATGCGTCGGACTATATGGTGCGCAAGTTTGAGGTACGCGAAGACTTCTTCCGTGCCGTCACGCCGATGGTGGCTGCGGTGGGCTTGGTGGGCGTGCTGCTGCTGGCCGAGCCCGACATGGGCGCCTTCTTGGTGATTGCGGTGATTGCCGTAGGCATTTTGTTCCTGGGCGGCGTGAACGCCAGCATGATGGCGCTCATCTCGGGCGTCATGCTGGTCGTGTTTGCGCTGATGATCGGGCTCAACGACACGCGGCGCGAACGCATCTTTGCCTTTCTAGACCCTTGGAGCGAAAAGAACGCACTGGGCAAGGGCTACCAGCTCACGCATTCACTCATTGCCATCGGTCGCGGCGAGTGGTTTGGCGTGGGTTTAGGCGGCAGCGTGGAGAAGCTGGATTGGCTGCCCGAGGCCCATACCGACTTCATGCTAGCGGTCATCGGCGAGGAGTTCGGCCTGGTTGGGGTACTCGCCGTGCTGCTGCTTTTTCTGTGGCTCACACGGCGCATCATGGGCATTGGCCGCCAAGCGATTGTGCTGGGGCGCCAGTTCTCCGGCTTGGTCGCGCAAGGGGTCGCGATTTGGATCGCCTTTCAAGCCTTCGTCAACATCGGCGTGAACTTGGGTGCGCTGCCCACCAAGGGCCTGACCCTGCCGCTGATGAGTTATGGCGGATCAGCGCTGCTGGTCAATCTGGTGGCACTGGCTTTGGTGCTGCGCGTCGATTTTGAAAACCGACAAATGATGCCGGGGCGGCAGCCATGACAAGCCGCTGCGCCTTGGTCATGGCCGGTGGTACCGGTGGCCACATCTTCCCCGGCCTGGCCGTGGCCGAGGCGCTACGCCAAGCAGGCTGGATCGTGCACTGGCTGGGCGCGCCCGCCAGCATGGAAAGCCAACTCGTTCCGGCACGGGGCTTTGCCTTTGAAGCCGTGCAGTTTTCGGGTATTCGAGGCAAAGGGCGCGCGGCCTGGTTGAAGGCGCCTTGGCGTCTGGCACGGGCTGCTTGGCAAAGCCTGGGCGTGTTGCGCCGCGTGCGCCCGCAGGTGGTGATTGGCCTGGGCGGCTACATCAGCGTGCCCGCCGGGCTGGTGAGCCGCCTGCTGGGCTTGCCCGTGTTGCTGCACGAGCAAAACGCCATTGCCGGGCTGGCTAACCGCTGGCTGGCACGCACCACGCCGCATGTGTTCACCGCTTTCCCGCAGGTGCTGCCGGGTGCGCAGTGGGTGGGCAACCCCTTGCGAGCCGCCTTTTTGCGCCAAGCCACGCCACAGGCCCGCTTTGCCGGGCGCACGGGGCCCCTACGGCTGCTGGTGCTGGGCGGCAGCCTGGGCGCGCGCGCGCTCAACGAGGCCGTGCCGCAGGCCTTGGCCCTGATGCCAAGCGCTGCTCGCCCGCTGGTGCGGCACCAGGGTGGGCAGCGCCAGTTCGACGAGCTGCGCGCGCACTACCAGCAAGCCGGGGTGCAAGCCGAGCTCACGCCCTTCATTGACGACACGGCGGGCGCACTGGCCGAGGCCGATGTGGTGATTTGCCGCGCGGGCGCCAGCACGGTGACCGAGATTGCCGCCGTCGGCGCCGCCGCGGTGTTGGTGCCGTTCCCGTTCGCGGTGGACGACCATCAGCGCGCCAACGCGCAGTTTTTGGTGCAAGCGGGCGCCGCTTGGCTGCTGCCGCAAACCGAACTCCAAGCCCAAGGCCTGGCCGATTTGTTGCAAAGCCTCAATCGAAGCGTGCTGCTGGAGCGCGCAGTGCGGGCTCGCGCCTGTGCCAAAACCGACGCCACCCAGGCCCTGGTGACAGCCTGCGAAACCTTGATTCCGAGCCGCCCATGAAGCACGCGATACGCCACATCCATTTCGTCGGCATCGGCGGTGCGGGCATGTCGGGCATTGCCGAGATTTTGCGCAACCTGGGCTATGTCATCTCCGGCTCGGACCTGTACGACAGCGCCACCTTACAACGCCTGCGCAGCCTGGGTATCCAGACCTTTTTAGGCCACGACAGCGCCCACTTGAGCGGCGCCGATGCGGTGGTGACCTCTACCGCCGTGAAGGCCGACAACCCCGAGGTGCTGGCAGCCCGCGCACGCCGCGTGCCGGTGGTGCCGCGCGCCGTCATGCTGGCCGAGCTGATGCGCTTAAAGCAAGGCATTGCGATTGCCGGTACGCACGGAAAGACCACCACCACCAGCTTGGTGGCCAGCGTGCTGGCGCAAGCCGGGCTGGATCCCACCTTTGTCATCGGGGGTTTGCTCAACAGCGCGGGCGCCAACGCGCAACTGGGGCGCGGCGACTACATCGTGGTGGAGGCCGACGAGTCCGACGCCTCCTTTCTCAACCTCAATCCGGTGATGGCGGTGGTGACCAACATCGACGCCGACCACATGGAAACCTATGGTCACGATCTGACCCGGCTCAAGAGCAGCTTTGTTGACTTTCTGCACCGCATGCCGTTTTACGGCGCCGCCGTGCTGTGCACCGACGATTCCGGCGTGCGCGACATCTTGCCAGCGGTGTCGCGGCCCATTACCAGCTATGGCTTTGGCGCCGACGCCCAGGTGCGCGCGCTCCAGGTGCAGACCGACGGCGCGCGTATGCGCTTTGTGGTGCAACGGCGCAATGGCGTCACCCTGCCCGATCTGCCGATTATGCTCAACCTGCCGGGGCGGCACAACGTGCTCAACGCACTGGCCGCGATTGCCGTCGCAACGGAGTTGAGTGTGCCCGACTCTGCGGTGCAGCAAGCACTGAGCGAATTTCGCGGCGTGGGGCGGCGCTTTCAAAACCACGGTGACTTGCCTGCCGCCCGGGGTGGGCGCTTTTTGCTGATTGACGACTACGGCCATCACCCGGTGGAGATGGCCGCCACGCTCGCGGCGGCGCGCGGCGCTTACCCCGGGCGACGCTTGGTACTGGCTTTTCAGCCACACCGCTACACCCGCACCCGCGACTGCTTTGAAGACTTTGTGAAGGTGCTGTCACAAGCCGACGCGCTGCTGCTGGCCGAGGTGTACGCCGCTGGCGAGGCACCCATCGTCGCCGCCGATGCGCGAGCGCTGGCGCGTGCACTGCGCTTGGGCGGCAAGCTGGAGCCGGTGTTTGTGGACGACATCGCCGCCATGCCGCAGGCCATTGCCGAGTTGGCGCGCGACGGCGATGTGGTGATCTGCATGGGCGCAGGCTCGATTGGTGCCGTGGCCCGGCAACTGGTCACGCGCTTGAGCGAAACGCAAGAAAGGGGCATGTGATGGACGCGGTGCAGCACAAGGTGGCGGTACTCATGGGCGGTGTATCCGCCGAACGGGAGGTCTCCCTCATGTCGGGGCACGGCGTGCTGGCGGCGCTGCACGCGCGCGGCGTGAATGCCCATGCCTTCGACCCGGCCGAGCGCGAACTGGGCGAGCTGCGCCGCGACGGCTTTACCCGGTGTTTTGTCGCCCTGCATGGCCGCTTTGGCGAAGACGGCACGGTGCAAGGCGCCTTGGAGTTGCTGCGCATTCCCTATACCGGCTCGGGCGTGATGGCCTCCAGCATAGCGATAGACAAAACCATGACCAAGCGCCTGTGGCAGGCGCAGGGCCTGCCCACCCCGGCCTGGCGCCTGGTGGACAGCGCCAGCGCCACGCGGGAGGCATTCGCCGCCCTGGGCACGCCGATGATTGTGAAGCCCGCGCGCGAGGGCTCCACACTGGGCCTGAGCAAGGTGCAGGCTGCCGACGCCTGTGAGGCCGCCTATGCACTGGCCGCTGCGCTCGACACGCAGGTGCTGTGCGAGCAGTTCATTACGGGCGATGAGGTGACCTGCCCCGTGCTGGGTACTGGTGCGCAGGCGCGGGCACTGCCGGTGATACGCATCGTCGCGCCTGACGGTAACTACGACTACCAGAACAAATATTTCGGCGATGCCATCCAATATGTGGTGCCTTGCGGCTTACCCGCAGGCGAGGAGGCGCATATTCAGGCGCTGGTGCTGGAGGCTTACCGCAGCCTGGGTTGCCGGGGCTGGGGCCGTGCCGATGTGATGATTGATGCGGCCACGCGCCAGCCTTATTTGCTGGAGATCAACACCGCGCCGGGCATGACCGGGCATTCCCTGGTGCCCCGGTCGGCGCGCGCAGCCGGGCTGTCGTACGAAGACCTGTGCCTGCAGGTGCTGGCCAGCGCGTCGCTAGACCACGGGGAGACGGTGTGAGCGTGGCCAAAGCCCTACCCATGGACATCGTGTGGATGCGCCGCACGAGCCATCTGCTGTTGCTGCTGCTGTGTGCGGCCGTGGCCTTGGTCGGGCTCTGGATGCGGGTGCGACCCCTGTTCGCGCTAGCGGGTATCCGCGTGCAGGGTGACGTTACCCACAACAACCTGGCCACGCTGCGCGCCAACGTGCTGCCGCGCCTAAGTGGCAACTTCTTCACGCTGGACTTGCAGCAGGCCAGACAGGCTTTCGAGGCCCTGCCTTGGGTACGCCAAGCACTGGTGCAGCGCGAATTTCCGAACCGCATCAAAGTCACCCTGACCGAGCACCAAGCGGTGGCCGTTTGGGGCAACGAAGACGAGGGCCGACTGCTCAACAGCTACGGCGAAATTTTTGTAGCCAACCTGGACGACAGCGACACCTTGAGTTGGCCGCGTCTATCGGGCCCGCCCCAGCAGTCGGGACTGATGCTGCAAGTTTGGCGCCTGCTGCAAGCCGAGCTGCAAGGCCTGGGTACACCCTTGCAAGCCTTGGATTTGTCCGAGCGGGGCAGTTGGCGCCTGCGGCTGGGTAATGAGGGGGTGATTGAGATGGGTCGGGGTAGCCCGGCGGAGCTGCAAGCGCGCGCGCGCCGCTTGATGGGCACCCTGTCCGAGGTCACGACACGCGTGCAGCGCAACCCCGGGCGCGACCTGATTTCAGCCGACTTGCGCTATGCCGATGGGTATGCGCTCAAGCTGCGTGGCGTGACCACGGCCAGCCCCCATAAGCAGCAAACAGCGGAGCATTGAATGGCAAAAGACTATAAAGACTTGGTAGTAGGGCTAGACATTGGCACCAGCAAAGTGATGGCCGTGGTGGCCGAAATCCTGCCCGGCGGCGAACTCAAGCTGGTGGGCCTGGGCGTGGCCCCGAGCAGCGGACTCAAGCGCGGCGTGGTGGTGAACATTGAGGCCACCGTGCAATGTATTCAGCACGCGCTTAAAGAGGCCGAGCTGATGGCGGACTGCAAGATCACCCGCGTCTATACCGGCATCACTGGCAGCCATATTCGCGGCATCAACTCCAGCGGCATGGTGGCGGTGAAAGACAAAGAGGTGAGCGCCGCCGACGTGGCGCGCGTGATCGAAACCTCCAAAGCCATCAACATCTCGACCGACCAGCGCCTGCTGCTGGTAGAGCCGCAAGAATTCATCATCGACGGGCAAGACGTGCGCGAGCCCATCGGCATGAGTGGCATTCGGCTGGAAGCCAAGGTGCACATCGTCACCGGCGCCCAAAGCGCAGCGGAGAACATCCTCAAGTGCGTGCGCCGCTGCGGCCTGGAGGTGGAGCAGTTGATGCTGCACCCGCTAGCCTCCAGCCTGTCGGTGCTGACCGAGGACGAGCAAGAGCTGGGCGTGGCCATGGTCGATATCGGTGCGGGCACCACCGATGTGGCCATCTTCACCGGCGGCGCCATTCGCCACACCGCCGTGCTGCCGATTGCGGGTGACCTCATCACCAGCGACATTGCCATGGCGCTGCGCACCCCTACTAAGGACGCCGAAGACATCAAGCTCGAATGGGGGTGCGCCAAGCAGTTGCTAGCCGACCCGGAAGTCAAGCTCGAGGTGCCCGGCCTTGGCGATAGGGCGCCGCGTTCGCTCAGCAAGCAAGCACTGGCCGGCGTGATTGAACCGCGTGTGGAGGAAATCTACGCGCTGGTGCAACAAGTGATACGCGACTCTGGCTTTGAGGAGGTGCTCTCCTCGGGCATCGTCATCACCGGTGGCAGCGCGCTCATGCCCGGCATGGTGGAGTTGGGCGAGGATATTTTTTTAAAGCCGGTGCGCCGAGGCATGCCACGCTACCACAGCACGCTGGCCGACATGGTGGCGCAGCCCCGTGCCGCCACGGTGATGGGCCTGCTGGCCGAGGCCAGGCAGGCCCACCTACGTGGCATCAAGGTGGCACAAAAGAGTGGCTCCATGAACGCATGGATGGGGCGCTTCAAAGACTTCATTGTGCGCAGCTTCTAATGCCTATGCCCCACATGTCCATACCCCATATGTCAATGCCCCAGCCGCGCATCACTTCGGCCGCGCGCTCACGCCTGAGTGTGGTGGAGCGATGTCGATGCCACGGCCCGCCGCGCAATTGGCGCGGCCCATAGCGAATGGGTTTTATTCGCAATCACATTTTTTGGAGAAGCAACATGGGAATCGAAATGATAGAAGTTGAAGAGTTCAATCTGGGCACGCGTATCAAAGTCATAGGCGTGGGTGGCGGCGGTGGCAATGCGGTCGATCACATGATCGAGCGCAACGTGCAAGGGGTGGAATTCATCTGCGCCAACACCGACGCGCAAGCGCTCAGCCGCAGCGCAGCGCACAAAACCCTGCAACTGGGCAATACCGGTCTGGGCGCAGGTAGCAAACCCGAAAAAGGCCGGGAATGCGCGGACGCCGCAGTGGACGACATTCGCAGCGCCATTGAGGGCGCGCACATGCTGTTTATCACGGCTGGAATGGGCGGCGGCACAGGCACGGGGGCAGCGCCGGTTATCGGGCGCATCGCCCGCGCCATGGGCATACTCACCGTGGGTGTGGTCACCAAACCCTTTGAATGGGAGGGCGGGCGGCGCATGACCAACGCAGACCTGGGCTTGGCCGAGCTAGAAGCCAATGTGGACTCGCTCATCGTCATACTCAATGAAAAGCTCCAGGACGTGCTGGGCGACGACATTTCCCAAGACGAAGCCTTTGCCCACGCCAACGATGTGCTGAAAAACGCCGTCGGTGGCATTGCCGAAATCATCAATGTGCCAGGCCGGGTAAACGTGGACTTTGAAGACGTGCGCACCGTCATGGGCGAGCCGGGCAAGGCCATGATGGGCACTGCAGTGGCCGCTGGCCCAGACCGCGCCCGCATCGCCGCCGAGCAGGCCGTGGCCTGCCCGCTGCTAGAAGGCATAGACCTTTCAGGCGCAAAAGGCGTACTGGTACTCATCACCGCCAGCAAAGGCTCGCTCAAATTGAGTGAATCCAAATTGGCGATGAACACCATCCGCGCCTATGCGTCGCCCGATGCGCATGTGATCTACGGCACCGCCTACGACGACGAACTGGGCGACCAGATTCGCGTCACCGTCGTCGCCACCGGCCTGAGCAAGCAGAGTGCACGCCGCAACGCACCGCAACTGCAGGTGCTGCGCACCGGTACCGACACCCTGGGCGCCAACCCTCCCACCGTCAACGCCGCCGTGGCCGGCCCCGGCGCAGGCACCAGCTTTGCCGGCAGCATGAGCAATGCCGAATACAGCGAAAGAGCGGTACCCAGCGTGTGGCGCGCCAACCGGACTCAAGCTGCCGCCAAAGTGGACGCGCTCTCTTCCGGCGGTATGGACGACCTCGAAATTCCCGCTTTTTTGCGCAAACAGGCGGACTGAAAGCGGCTCGGGGACAAACCCTTTTCACCGGGGACAGATCGGAGCGCCAACGGCGGCGCGTGGCGCTGTCCCCACTCGTACAGGTGTAGCCCCGAAATGCAGGCCAGCCAATCAAGCAGGCAGGCAGGCAGGCACGGCTAGCTTTTGCAACCCCCCATGTCAGCAGCAAATAGAACTGTCCGGTTTGGTAGCAAGTAGATTGTCCGCTTTCTGTTGATTGATTTGTGAGGGTGGCACAGCTACGTAGGGCGTAGCCCGAAGCTGCTTTGCCACCCTCACG
>Ga0136644_10000602_pt1 | contig 28855 bp, 24 predicted proteins | sample C_130820_EF_Meta_FD_94780 | JGI IMG/M metagenome (GOLD analysis project Ga0136644, IMG submission 94780) | Freshwater microbial communities from Lake Croche, Canada to study carbon cycling - C_130820_EF_MetaG (v2) (version 2) | ecosystem: Environmental > Aquatic > Freshwater > Lake | place...
CCTACAGGCTCGACGGGTCCAATGGCTGCAAGTGGGCCAACAGGCTCGACGGGTCCAACGGGAGCAACTGGGCTTGGTGGGACGGGAGCTACGGGCTCAACAGGCTGGACAGGCTGGACAGGCCCTACAGGTCTCGGGGCGACCGGTCCTACAGGCTCGACGGGTCCAATGGCTGCAAGTGGGCCAACAGGCTCGACGGGTCCAACGGGAGCAACTGGCGCTGGTGCGACGGGAGCTACGGGCTCAACAGGCTCAACAGGCTCAACAGGCTGGACAGGCCCTACAGGTCTCGGGGCGACAGGTCCTACCGGTGAAACAGGCAATACGGGTCAGACAGGTCCCACGGGTTCGACAGGTATTACAGGCGCTACCGGAATTTTTGGTCCGAGTGGTCGCATAGGCCCCACAGGTGTCACAGGCGCGAGAGGACCCGTTGGATGCACGGGTCACACGGGTCCCGCCGGCACAGCTTCCAATACAGGAGCTACAGGTGAGACAGGACCAACGGGTTCTACCGGTAACACGGGTCCCGCAGGAACAGCTTCCAATACGGGTGCAACAGGTCCCACGGGTTGGACAGGATGTAGAGGTCCAACAGGGGAGGCTGGTCCGCCAGGAGATATCGGCGCTCAAGGATATCCGGGACCTCCTGGTGTAGCTACAAATACAGGTGCAACAGGTCCCACGGGTCCAGCCGGCACAGCCACAAATACGGGTGCCACGGGTTCTACAGGGGTTACGGGTGAAACAGGTGCCATGGGTCCTACGGGTATGACGGGCGCAGAAGGTCCCACGGGACCTACGGGTTTCACAGGTGATACGGGCATGACCGGACCTACGGGTATGACGGGATATACGGGATGGACGGGCCCAGCAGGAACAGCTTCCAATACAGGAGCATCAGGTCCCACCGGTGCTACAGGATATACGGGATGGACGGGTCCTGCCGGCACAGCTTCCAATACGGGAGCATCAGGTCCCACCGGTCCTACAGGTCGCACAGGTCCCACGGGACCAGCAGGAACAGCTTCCAATACGGGAGCATCAGGTCCCACCGGTCCTACAGGCCCTACAGGTCGCACAGGCCCCACGGGGCCTACCGGTGTAGCAGGGCCTCTCGGTAGGACTGGCCCTACAGGTGCTCCTGGTTCTGCCACAAATACGGGTTCCACAGGCCCCACAGGTATGACGGGACCTACGGGCCTACAAGGTTCAGCTGTAAATACGGGAGCTACAGGAACTACAGGTCCCACAGGAAGAACGGGTCCCACAGGTGTAAGTGGTCCCACGGGTCCTGTTGGGGCAAATGGGCGCACAGGTCCCACGGGCCCTGCCGGCACAGCTTCCAATACGGGTGCAACAGGTCGCACAGGTCCCACTGGGCCCACTGGAAATTCTTTTACAGGCCCAACAGGTGCTGGAAAAACGGGCCCAACGGGATATAGAGGACCAACGGGGGATGCAGGCCCTCGTGGTTGTCAAGGCGTGACGGGACCTACAGGATATCTGGGCCCTACAGGGCCAGAAGGTCCGCATGGAGATGTTGGAGCACAAGGAGATCCTGGAGTCACGGGTCCGATGGGTAGGACAGGGGCTACAGGCCCTATAGGAACAGGTCCCACAGGAGCTGCGTCGACAGTTACGGGCCCTACGGGCCCTACAGGCCGCACAGGCCCTACAGGCCCTATAGGAACAGGCCCCACGGGGCCTACAGGATTTGGAGCTACAGGCCGCACAGGCCCTACGGGCCCTACAGGCCCTATAGGAACAGGTCCCACCGGCCTCGCAGGTACAGGTTCCACAGGCCCTACAGGTCGCACAGGCCCTACGGGCCCTATAGGCACAGGTCCCACCGGCGCCACAGGAGCTGCCTCGACAATTACGGGCCCTACGGGTTCTACCGGATCCACGGGATCCACGGGTCCTACAGGCCGCACAGGTCCCACAGGCCCAGAGGGTTCAGCTACAAATACAGGGGCCACAGGAGCTACAGGACCTATAGGTCGCACGGGCCCTGCTGGAACAGCTGCAAGCACCGGCGCGACAGGGTATACGGGAGATACGGGCCCCACAGGAGAAAAGGGAGATCAAGGAGATTCAGGAGAAGTAGGCCCACGAGGGGCAACCGGACCAACAGGTCCCACAGGGCGTGATGGATCTGCAACGAACACGGGTGCAACAGGGGCTACGGGTGTCACAGGTACAACAGGAGCCACAGGGCCGCAAGGATTCACAGGAGCAACCGGATTCGGGGCCACGGGTCTCACAGGAGCAACAGGTGCGACGGGTCCTATAGGCACGGGTCCCACGGGATTTGGCGCGACAGGCCCTACAGGAACTCGTGGGCCGACAGGATCTTTTGGTCTAGCTGGCCCCACTGGTTATACGGGGGATACAGGTGTGACAGGCTCCACAGGACCTACGGGTTGGACGGGGGCCACAGGCGATCAAGGAATTCCTGGAGATGCCACCAATACGGGTGCGACAGGTTATACGGGCTGGACAGGACCTACGGGTCCTACGGGTGTAACAGGAAATACAGGTCCAACGGGGCCAACAGGTGTTACGGGATTTGGAGCTACAGGCCCTACTGGCTGGACAGGCTGGACAGGCTGGACGGGTCCTACGGGTCTTGGTGCGACAGGCCCTACGGGTCCAACAGGCTGGACGGGCCCTACCGGTCTCGGTGCAACAGGACCTACAGGCCTAACAGGCTGGACGGGTCCTACTGGGTTTGGTGCGACAGGACCTACAGGCCTAACAGGCTGGACGGGCCCTACTGGTCTCGGCGCGACAGGAGCTACAGGCCCTACTGGTCGCACGGGCCCTACAGGTATTGGCGTTACAGGGCCCGTCGGTAGTCAAGGGGTAACAGGGCCTACAGGACGCGTGGGTTCTACAGGAAATACGGGTCCTAGTGGCCCGACAGGTGTCACAGGACCCACGGGTTGGACAGGATATACAGGAGAAGTTGGACCACCAGGAGATTTTGGCCCGCAAGGAGATACAGGTAACGCAGGGCCGACGGGACCCACAGGCCCAACGGGTAGAGATGGTTCAGCTACAAATACGGGTGCCACGGGGCCCACGGGCCCTACTGGCTCAACTGGCCCTACAGGTGTAACTGGCCCTACAGGACCCACAGGATTTGGATCTACAGGTGTAACAGGTCCAACGGGATTTGGAGCGACAGGTCCAACAGGCCCTACCGGTTTTGGATCTACAGGTCTAACGGGCCCTACTGGGCCCACCGGCTCAGGAGCTACAGGCCCTACCGGCTCAGGAGTTACAGGCCCTACAGGCCCTGCGGGAGGCGGCGGCAGCGGCTCAAGCCAACTCGTAACAGAGAATTTTACGGTTGCTGTAGCAGGTGCTGATGGATTTACAGCGACTAGTGTCATATACACATATGACGGTATTAATTGGAGTACATCCAGTCAAGCAATCTCTTTAGCTATTCAGAGTGCTAATTGTGTAGCATGGGATGGTAAAATGTGGGTATTAGGCTTGAGCATGAATGGAAATTCCAATATTGCCTATTCTGCTGATGGAATAATATGGAAATATGCAAGTAATTCTCTAAACACTATACTTAGTCAAATAGACGCAGTAGCTTCAAATGGGTCTATGTGGATAGCTGTAGGAAGAAGAACCAGTGATGGAACCGGACATGCCATATATTCCTATGATGGTTATAATTGGTACGAATCAACAAGTGCCGCGAGTATATTCAGCCCAGGTGTTTTAGAAGCAGTTGCGTGGAATGGAACAATGTGGGTTATCGGAGGAGGGGGCAGTGCGTCGCTGGCATATTCCTACGACGGAATCAATTGGAAAAAAGTAACTTCTGTAGTTCTTAACGTACTAGGAATTGCATATAATAGTTCCATGTGGATTGTAGTAGGAAATAATGATACGGGTGCGGGTGGAGATTGTATAGGATATTCGTATGATGGAATAAGTTGGACATTATCTACATCAGGATCCAATCTTATAAGAGGTGCAAACGATGTGGAGTGGAATGGTATTATGTGGGTTGCAGTAGGTACCCGTGTTACGGGTTCGCCGTATCCAGGAGTAGGCGTGGCATATTCCTATGACGGAATCAATTGGACGGCAGCTTCAGGTGTTATCGAAACGGGTATAGGACAAGTATTAAATATAACATGGAATGGATCCCGCTGGTTTGCTTGTGGTATTTTCTATCTTACCTATTACAAGACTATGATTACATCCGTAGATGGAATAAATTGGACTCTTGATTCAAGTGCTTCAAGTTTATTTAGCAGCTCTATTAGAGATGTATCATCTAGGAGATTTATAACTTACGATCCACTAAGCCGAAGACAGCTAGGAGGAACAGGAACAACGAGTGCAGGAGGGACTGGCGCTGTGAATTTCGGATCCACACTCTTCAGCACTACACCTATTATAACAGCCACTGTAACCGGTGTAAATCCTGCTGCCGTTCTATTAAGTTCTATGGGACCCACCGGATTTACAGCAACTACATATAATCCCTCGTTTTCTATAACAGGACCGGTGCCATTTAATTGGAACGCCATACAATTATAGCTAGCGTTCTAGGAGTACACGTAGACATCTGAACATTAAAAATGGGCAAAATGCCCATTTTTAATCTTGTAAAAGGCTGGCGAGCCCGTTCATTTTTAGCAGAATACACGAGTCTAAAACCGTGTAAGGCGTTCCGCTGTAGGTAATGCCAGTCCCGTTTTCACATTATACATAAGTAAGTTCTCTATCGTTGCGGTTGTTAGCTCTGCGATATAGGCCTCTGAATCCCGCGTCCCATATGTGATCCAGAATGAATCCCCTTCCAGGCTTGGGCACATACCACTCCAATACTCTACACGCTCTTTGGTTAATCGCACAAAACAACTTACACGAGAAGGCTTCAAATCCTTATCCAATGTCATAAACCGGTGATAATATCGCCGCCCATTATCGCCAATATATACTTTATGCATAACACACAAATAGGCCTCCTCTGCCCCATTCCAAGGGACAGGTCCCGCAGACCCCCTATATTCTTTCAAAGAGATGGAACCATTCATTGGCACATCTACCACCGAGGCCCCAGATGCGTCGCAGATTTTGAAGGGTGAAAAGTTATAAATATAGTGAAGCCCCCCCTTGTGCTGAAATCCGAGCCAGTTTTTCTGCGTATCTCTCGGATTTACACCTTCAGGCAAGGGCATCTGGCGCAAGCTCCAAGTAGTCTCATTGTCTCCCCGCCACACATGGAATATCTTATTCGTCCCATTGTCTGAATAGGACTGGGAGGTCCCGAGAAATTCCATGGCACCCGAGCCCTGTATAAGCCGGCAATCCTCTACTCCTCGGATATAATGATCCCGCTGCGGAAACTTTCCATCTATCATAATTTCCTCCAAGCTCGCGGGATTATTCCATCCAGCCTCACGTGGTATATCCATCAAACAATTCCTAGTAAGAACTTTTCCGTGAAATGCGCGATATTCATAATGTTTCGCCTCTGCGGTGAAATAATTTGAACATCGCAGATTTACTAAATATCCCGAACCATCCGGCTTTACACGAATACTGGGATTAAAGGGCTGCCAAGACGCCGCATGTGGCTCTCCTGACCAAGGCATACGATCCAGAGGCACTTGGAATCGCGTTTGCCTACGGGGTTTCAGGCACCAATCATACCAATGCAGACTTCCAAAGATTCTGTTGAAATCGTGCCAATTAAGTCGTGTGCGAAGATCCAGTTGATCAATTTGAAGCCATGTCTGTTTGGACAAATCCGTGTAGAATCCGATAATCCCAAGTTCTTCCCAAATATGATACTCCATATCCCGTTTATTCACAAAAAGAATGTCGTGATTCTGTGTGGGAGCTCCAAGAACTTGGCCCGTTCGCAGATCTTCCCCGAACTGGATAGCAAACATCTTTTCAAGAATCATGGCCGCCAACATTTGCGACGCAGGCTGCTTCCTATACAGAGTTACCAGGCGCATAGCAGCTTCCGTGCGATGTTTTCTTGTCTGCCACGCATTTAAATACGTATAGACCGCATTGGGAATATCCCCCGAATTCTCGTAGCATTCACCCAAATACACACGTGCTATATAGACTTCTTCATCCCATCCCCCAATCTCTATGCGGCGCTTCAACGTCTCAATAGCATTCGGCCAATCACGCATACAGAGGTATGTCTGGCCGAGATAGAAATGCGTGCGCGCATCATTTGGCATTTCCTCCAAATCCCCCTTCAGAAGCCGCACATCTCGCTCGTATTTGTCTGATTTACACCCACCATCTCCGTGATCCACAAGAATAGGAGACTGAAAGAGCGTGGTGTGCTTCCCTGGGGGACATGTCCAAGCTTCATGTGTGGCCCCCTTACAAATCCAGGGTTCCGAGCAACGAACCACCCTCATATTACTGTAAAGAAGACTACCTGCAGATTGTCTCAGTGATACGCCTGCTTGTTCTGGACCTAGCCTAGCGAGAGTCTCCCGGTTCACCGGCTCTGAGAGCATCATATCACCGTCCAACAAGAGCGCCCACGTTTTCGTGGCATCCCACCCCACCGACGAAACCCAGTGCTGGCATTGGACAAAGGATTGTGTTCGACTGACGCCAAAATTCTTAAACGGAAACGTAAAGACGGTCCCGGAAACATCATTTGTCTTCAACCAAGACATTGCCTTTTCCACAGTATCATCTGTAGAGCCGGTATCGCATATCACAATCGCGTCGACTTTGCCCCGGACAGAATCCATAAGACGTTCAATAATCCTGCTCTCATTTTTCACCATTGTTAAAAGAATCAGTTTGTGCTGGTTCATTTATTTATATACGGTATTTATTCTCAGATGTCTTTACGCGGCTAAAACAGAGATGAACTCCAGTGACCTTCTAAGAATTCAAGTTGCGGGAGGGCTTCATTGTCGGGCCCTGAATAACTTGATTGGTCCTACGGGGCCTACGGGTGCTATGGGAGCTACGGGCGCTGCAGGGGCTGCCGCAAATACAGGAGCGGTAGGACCTACAGGGGATACAGGATCTACGGGGCCTACGGGCGCTATAGGTACAGCTACAAATACGGGAGCTACGGGACCTACCGGTAATACGGGACCTACAGGATCTACAGGTCCAACCGGATCCACAGGACCCACAGGTCCAACAGGTCCAACAGGAGATGCGGGGCCCGCAGGCACTGCTACGAATACGGGAGCTACAGGACCAGCAGGCACAGCTACGAATACAGGAGCTACAGGGCCCACCGGTGATACGGGCTCTACAGGACCTACAGGTCCAACAGGTCCAACAGGAGCTACAGGACCAGCAGGCACTGCTACGAATACGGGAGCTACAGGGCCGGCAGGCACTGCTACGAATACGGGAGCTACAGGACCAGCAGGCACTGCTACGAATACAGGAGCTACAGGGCCCACCGGTGATACGGGCTCTACAGGACCTACAGGTCCAACAGGTCCAACAGGTCCAACAGGAGCTACAGGGCCCGCAGGCACTGCTACGAATACGGGAGCTACAGGACCAGCAGGCACTGCTACGAATACAGGAGCTACAGGGCCCACCGGTGATACGGGCTCTACGGGCCCTACGGGGCCTCTAGGCGCAGCTACGAACACGGGAGCAACGGGACCTACCGGCCCTACAGGCTCCACTGGCGCTACGGGTCCATCTGTCGCCGGTAGCTCATTCGGAATCGGCAAAGTTCTCCGCGTAGATTCTGTATATGGCAATGATTCCACCGCCTCTGTTGGCGGTTCTCCCTATCTCACAGTGGATGCCGCCGTGGCCGCTGCCACATCAGGGACTACCGTCTGGGTTCATCCTGGCACATATAATCTGACAGCAGGTATTACGCTTCCCAACGGCATTGCCCTCCGTGGTCAAAATACACAAACAACCACCATTCAACTGCTCGGTGTAACAGCAAATACGACACTCCTTACTATGGGCGAAAATACTCGCGTAGAAGATCTTACTCTCAAACTCACATCCTCAGGTCATTATACGCTGAAAGGCATTGTTTTCACCGGAACTACAACTGTAACCGCAAAACTAAGAACATGCGTTCTTACAGTGGATAATTCTGCCGCATCTTCCGGTGGAACATCGATTGTCAATGGTATTGAATGTAATGGAACGGGAACCCTGGGACCCGCCAGCTTTTCCTTCAATTCTCTAAAGGGTTCTACGATCAATGTGTTCTCAAATGGTAATGGACCCAAACGTGGCATATTAGTATCCAGCACCAATATTGTAACGACCCGTGATATAAATGTCTATGTGGCCCAGCCCACATCCACAGCTTCTACCGGCTCTTACGTAGGTGTAGAATCCGCCGATGTAAGCAATACAGGGTCTATACAACTTCGAACCACGACTGTAGGAACCGTGGCTCCTACAGCAGGACAAAGCTACACGGCCTCCGATATTCTTCAAACATATCCTGCGACGATTACAGATCCAACCTATCTCGCTTCAGCCGGTATTCAGCTTGGACCTGGTGTAGATCTTGTAACAAAATCCGCAGGCGGCAAAGGGTTTTCTACATATATATATCCTACAACAGTATACTATGGCCTCAAAGGCAATATTAAAACCGGCACCTCAGGGGCCTATCTATGGCCAGGAACGCAATCTATTTCATCGGGGGGCTTTCCCGATCCAGGGCTTCCTCCCGCTTATTATCGTATTCAACAGCCCACTCTTCTTTCAGGAATGTCCGCAGGCTTGAACACAGCCCCTGGAACAGGAAATTCTGTGACTCTTCTTGTAAGGCATACACCCTACGGTGGAAGCATTACAAATACATTATTTACAGTCACATTCGGGGCAACAGATACATTTAAGAATTTTTACAGCGCCTCTCATACGATGGACGTGGGCGATTATATCAATCTCTACATTACATACACAGGAAACAACGCAAACGCGGCGTCAGATTTGACGTGTCAATTAGATTTATTTTAAGCGCGCTATTAAGAAATGGCAGCAGTTACATCAGGTCAAGGCGTTCTTATCCCTGCCAAGCAGCGAAAAGAGCGCCGTATTACAATCGCCGTAAATAGTCGCGATCGCAACTTGGGAGCAAATTACGATTCCAACGACTTTCGCTGGAGTTTTCGTCGGCCTCTCAAGGATGTCACGGCCATTGAGCTCGTCAATGGCTCCGTGCCTGCCGATCTCTACAATGTGCAGCCAGCATGGGGGTCCTTTACGTTTGGAGAAGATACAGGGACGCGCACATGGAATGCAACACTTACACCCGGTCAATACAATGCCACAGAACTTTGCGCACAGCTTCAAACCCAACTGAATGCCCTCGCAGGAGCTCTAAATACATATACCGTGGGATATTCATCTATAACGAAAAAGTGTACCATCACCGCCACGGGTCCTGCTTCCTTCACATTCTATTTCCAAACCGGTCGCTACGTCAATGAGATAGATACACACACAGGCGCCATACAATCCGTGAATTGCGTAGGACAACTCTTCGGCTTTGAATTCCAGGATCAAACCTCGGTGGCAGGCAGTCTCGTGCCTCCCAATCGTATGGACCCATACGGCCTCATAAGCCAATTATACGTTCATATCAACGCCGATAACTCTATAGAGATTAATCGTGTAGAACGCGGGGCAGGCCGACGCGACTGTTTCCATGTCATGTATCTGGACCAGATTCGCGACGGCTACTATCCCCTCAATAAAGATATACACGCCCCCATCTTCTATTCCTCTCCAGCCCCTATCGCACGCATGGCGACGCTGAATATCAGCATTCGCGACGAGTTTTATCGCCTCATAGATCTCGGGAAACATGATTTCACGCTACTGTTTGAAATTACTTTCTTGGACTAAAAACGAATCCTAAATTTCCGTTTTATTTGGCCTATGGGTCCTCTCCAACGCCAGGTCAAGCGCCGACCATATATATATCTCATTACACGTGCGCTAATATCATGTTTTTTCATAAAAGCATTATACGAATATGCTATAGATGATCTTGCCTTACGAAAGGCCGCATATTCTGGCAGTTGTTTTATACCGTGAATGGTTGCTGCCTTTTCGTTCTGAATCGCAAGAACATGTGGCTGAACAACTTCTTTAAATTTTTGAAATTCTTCATTCATTTTACTTGTAAACTCTCTACAGGCTTTTACCTCGGCTGTATTCTTCTGCTTGATAATTTTTAGCTCTTCCTTCACGCCTGGTTTCTCCTTGATGGATGCCGCTGTAGCTTGCGTTAGATCGGAAGACAAATTATTATAAAGGGATGGAAATTGATAGATAAGACCCCCACACGAGCAATAACAGTCCATATGCATAGAGACTCTATGTGCGACAGAGGCAATCAGACACGAAGAATGATATTTCAAATCGCAACAAGGGATCTCTGCTACTTTGGATCCTTCTTCCACGATATCATTACAATATGGGCAATTCATCTCATCACATAAAGCTGGCTATGTTTAGGCCGCTAAAAATTGAAAACGACCAGGCCCCTGTGCGACAAGTATTCACAATGTCGTGCCCCATCTGTTATGATACGTATGGAAAGAGAGTCGCGCAAGTAACGTGTCAGTATTGCCCCGAAAGTGCCTGTCGCGGATGCCAACAATCGTATCTGCTACAGTCCTATGAAGATCCCCATTGTATGTTTTGTAAGCGCGGCTGGGCGGCCGAGTTCATGGCGGCCAATTTCTCTAGCACCTTTCGTAGCTCTACGCTACGAAAACATCGGCGTAAGATTCTGTTGGAGCGTGAAAAGGTGCTGCTTCCCTCCATGCAGATCTTTGTAGAGTATAAGAAAGATGCGGCCAAATGGCTCGCAGTCGTAGATGAAATAAATAGGCAGATGGGCGTTCGAAAAAATAAATTTACACATGAAGAACAAGAGGCCTACAATAAGACAATTTCAGGGCAATACGAAATATACGATGCTAGATATAGGGAGTTATACCTTGAATTTGGGACGGCCCAATACCAAATAAAAGAGCTCCGAAAAGGCTTGGAGTTCTGCGAGAAAAATTCGGAAAATGAAAAGGCCATTCTGGACCAAATAACAAACTGGGAAGAATATAAAGATGAGCAGATACTTAAATTGAACACGCATTTGGAAGAAAATAAAGAATTAAACGAAAAATATACTGAATTGTTGAATCGCAAGAATGAGGCCACACATGAATTCATACGACACAAAAACCTGTATGACGGCATAGGGACTGGAGAGAAACAGAAACGTGTCTTCATCATGAAATGTGCCGACGAAGAGTGCCGCGGCTTTCTTTCAACGGCCTACAAGTGTGGGACGTGTGAGAAATGGACGTGTCCCGATTGTCTGGTTGCCATTGGTGCGGAGAAAGATGCCTCTCATATCTGTGATGCCAACACGGTAGAATCCGCCAAGGCCATTAAAGCGGAAACACGTGGATGCCCCAAATGTGCCACGCGCATCTTCAAGATTGACGGCTGCGACCAGATGTGGTGCGTGATGGAGGGATGTGGCACGGCCTTCTCTTGGACTACGGGACAGATTGCGACTGGAAAGGTCCATAATCCGCATTATTACGAATGGTTGCGGCGCACAGGAGGAGGCACCGCACCGAGAGAGCCTGGGGATATTCCATGTGGCGGCCTACCAGCTATCTATGAACTCTTGGATTGTATGCAGGGGGGTTCGAATGATTCTGTTCTGGTGGAAACCCATCGCAATATAAATGAACTCATCAACTATCGCCTCGCACAGTATCCATCCAGGCGTGAACAGTTAGCGAATAAGGACATTGATGTAGAATATCTGACACAAATTATAAGCACCGAAAAGTGGGAGAGGGAATTGGAAATGGCAGAAGCGAAATTCAATCGGAAACGGGAAATTGGCCAGATTCTCCAGACTCTCGCCACAGCCAGTTCGGATATATTGCGAAGTGCCATAAGTATGTTGGATTTACTGGAGCAGGATTCACCACTCTATCCCTTCTATATAAAGGATACCATGGACAATTTGGAAAAGTTGCGCAATTTTGGAAATGAATCCCTGACACAATTGGCCAAACGCGAGAATATGGCCGTCCCACAACTTGGAGAGGAGTGGAAATGGATGCCACTACGAGCTCTTTATAAACGGCCTAAAAATAATACAGCTGCTATATCTAATGTATAAGGATCACGCCACGATTATTCACCTTGATTCCGCCACGGAAAGACTCCCGTTGATAGATGCCATAAAAGACTGTCTGCCATGGCAGATTGATATTTTTTCTGCAAAAGATGGAACGGATTGGCAGAAATCAAACGTAATTGCCAAGACACATCCTTGGACGAAAACCCCCGTAAAGCTCGGAGAAATCGGATGCGCCCAGAGTCATCTTTGTATTTTAGAATCTGCCTTGAAAGCCGGCGAAGAGCACACAATCCTTTTTGAAGATGATTGTGAACTTCTCGGAACACGGGAAGAAATCCACGCCTTTCTAGAAAATGCGCCAAAAGGGTGGGACATTCTTCTTCTCGGCGCGAGTGAATATGTAGAATATACCGTCCAAGATACGTATGCGAAAGTGGGCCGTTTTTGGGGGACACACGCCATGGTCGTGTCTAAAAAGGCCATGGCCGCAGCTATTGAAGCGTTTACAGATGCTCAAAAGAAAGAGATATTTCTCCCTGCCGATTGGATGTATAACGAGGCAATCAAGAAAAAGAAACTCTCTTGTTATGCCCCTATAAAAGTGGATGCGTTGTGTCGACAAAAGCCGGGTCTCGTATCCGCGATTAATGGAAAAGTTCGGAATGCCCCTATCCAGTTACCGAGCTGAAACTATTGTCCATTCCCAGTTTTCCCATGCCCCACTGGAGAATTCGCTTAACCTTTGATTCGGGCAACGGCGATGAATACATGCGAAAATCAAACATGCTTCCACTAAAGAGTTCATCGCGTAATTCGTAGCTGGATGCGTCATTCATCCAATTCGATTTTCCGAGATAATTGTTGCTGGTAATTTTGGCCTGTGGTAAATATCCAGCAAGTTGCGTAAAGGCCAAATTTCCATTCACATATACCTGGATATCGGGTCGCATAGCGTCCATATTTTTTGCTGTAATGACAAGATGCGTCCATTTCCCGAGAGGGATTGCCTTATTTACTTTTATTTGCACCTTTCGCAGCTTCTTGTCCCATACTTCATATTGGAGTGTGGCACGGGTGGCGTTTTCTGCCGATTTCACGGGCCTTGTTTGAATCGGCTCCACGACCTTGGGATATACTTCGATCCCTGTACATGAATATTTATCTACATTCGCGGAGGATGTCTCGTATAATTCCTGGGCCGTTAATTCGGGGCAGAATTGTGCCCCGCTCTTTCCTGTAGGGACTGTTGTTTCGGGGCAATCGGCCCCAGGGCGTAGTTCATTCCCTTCTCCCGCATCTCCCTTTCCAAGAATTCCCAACCAAGTATTGTTTACACCCGCCCCATCTCCAAAATCAAATATGTGCGCATTGTTCGTGAATGCGTCAAATTTCACCCAGACACTAAAGGCGCGGATGCTGCGCATTTGTACAATATTGCCGAGAGACAGTTCGGACGTATCTCCGAACCGAATAAACTGATCCTGTCCGTTAAAGTGAAGCGCCTGTGTTATAGTGGGTCTCGGTGTCTGATCAATGGACAGTCCCCCTTTGTATTGGACAACAGCTCTTCCGATAGAATCAAGCATATCGTCGTAAAAGCGCAACCATAGTTCGCAGCCAGCGTAAAAATCCAAGAGGGTAACAATCTCTTCTGGAGGATCCGTGTCGATGTCGTCTTTTGTGTTAAATCCCGTATCGGTCGCTCGCACACACAACGGCTGATACGTTCGATCCGTGTGTCTCAAAATACGACAATATGCATCCCGCCCATCTTTTATAATATCGCGCATGTAATCATCGCGACTCAGACGTAGACCATCCTTTACAGTCCGAGAGCGAAAATCTACAGGACCCCCCTTTGTCCCCGCAAGAGCGCACGCAAACATCAAGCCCTCCTCACCACTCAAGGTCACTACGCGGCAAAAATCATTCTTCACGCCATATCGCTGGACATCGGCGTATCCTGCGAAATATCGGAGATCTTGGACATATCCCCCGATTTCCGAACGAATCCCCACATCTGACCTTCGCATAATGAATCTCGTGAGCATATTTGGTTGTTCTTGTGGAACTGGAAGAAATGCCTGAAATCCTTCGGAAAGCTTATTCGGGGACATGAGTTCTAACACGAGAACACCCAATAAAAGACATAATCCAATCCAGACTGTTCCGGACATCTACCGAGTCATTACTATTTAAATAAAAGGGTCTTTCACACACAGCCGACATCACGGTAAATTACGAGCGATTTGTAAGATTTTCTCCTAGTAGGAAATGGATGCCTTGAATATGAGGGGTGGCAGAAAGTTAGGAGAAGGAGGGTATGGATGTATTTTTGATCCACCGCTCATTTGTCACGGGAAAAAGATTCGCGCAAAAGGGAATATGATAGGGAAGCTCACAGAGGCCGAAGAGATTGCAGGTGAAATTACTGTCGCCAAAATATTAAAAAACATGCCGGAAGCAAATAATTATTTTATAATCGCTGAATTGGATACTATGTGTCAAGATGTGCGTGTAAAGGATCAAACAGAGCCTGAACTGAGAACATGTGATATTCTTCTAGAACATGGAATACGAAATTTGGTTCATTATCAGATGAAAAATGGCGGGCAATCCTTGTATAGTAAATTGGATTCTATACAAATCGGAGCGAAAGAGTTTCCCTTTTACAGTTTCATGAAACATGTTCTGGAAATGGGGACACAGCTAGCGTTTAAAGGAATTATACATAATGACCTTCACAGTGGAAATATAGTGGTCGATGACAAGTATAATTTTCGCCTTATTGATTTTGGTCGTTCTTACACGGTAAGTGGCATTTCAAGCGACCTTATTGACTCACTCAATGCCGAATATAATGCCAAACTAGGTCAAATTCCACCTGAATATACCGTCCAGGATGGAGAGAACGATGGTATGCAGCTACAAGTCATTGTTCAAGATATTATACAAAATAAGACAAGTCTCAAGATAGCAGAACGAATCTTCGGCTACAATCGCGTAGAACAGATGAATGAATTCAAGAAATTCTGGAAAACATCTAATTCTGTTAAATCGGGTAATTTTGTAAAATTCTGGAAATACTATTGGCCCGCGGTGGACGCGTGGGGATTCGGATACATCTTAGTAAGTACACTTTATAAACTGAGTTTATCCAATCAGTTTATGAAGAGTGCCGAATGGAAGCAGAAATCGCCAATCATTAAAACAATTATTACCGGATTATTACAATGTTCCCCTGTAAAACGGCTCGACTGTGTGGAAGCACTTGCACTGTATGATCCTACGAACGCTTTCGTGTTGAGTTCGCCCGGAAAGGCTTGGCTGGAGAAGAAGCACGCAAAGCGCGCCTAGATCCTCCCGATGAAGCTGCCATAAAGAGAGTATCCGTCCTCGGAACACATAAAAATCCACAGAAGACGTCGTAGTTCAGGACTCCCTCGTGGCGGCTATAATTTAAATCACACAGTCGCGGATCCCATATTTCATGCTTACTCGCGTCCAGATTTGTAACAGGTCGCGCGCCAGACTTTTGGGACCAGAATTTATTTTTATCTTGTCGTAAAAAGTGATAGTCGTCGGATTGATCTACCACGAGAGCTATCTTGGACGTGTATTTCGGGCACTTTGCTTCAAAGGTTGTCATCTGTAGATTCGGATTATCACCCAAAAGGCGCATCATCATATTTGGGCATGTCTTGGGTTTGCTTGATTTGAAGGGGACGAATTTGGAAGGATTCCCAGGTTGATGAAACGGGATATTACAATTTTTCGTTTTTTTACATTTTTCTATTTGCCTCGGATCATTCACATTCATTGCATAGGAGAAACAATTATGTGTCTCTCGGATTGTTTGTCTCTTATTCCATGTGTTTGGCTTATAAGCTGGTTCCCAGCCACTAAGGGGAGATACGCGCGGACACCCTCGCATATGTGTTTTACAAAAGGCTTTCCCTGCCAAAGATGTCTCATTACACGTCGAAAGACACTGACACTGATTCAACTTTCCTGTTCTTTTCACTTTCCTTGTTTTTTTCCCCCCCAGCATTCTCTACTGATTGTCGCGAAAGTTGTTCTTTTACCGCCAAGGCAATATCGGGGGTTACAGAGAATTCTCCTTCTTGGGGTGTAGGAGGCAACAAGGACGCGAGTTTGGATACATTGGTTGCGCCGGATGCGACAGCCTGTGTTTGATTTTCTTCGGGCTTGTAATATTCATCCTCCACTTGTTTCATCCGGATCTTTTCAACCGAGTGGCAAAAATATACAAATTGATTTTCATGAGTAGAAGTTTTACCGTGAATATAATATCCACTATATTTCCCCGTGAGTTCTATATATTGCCAGCCCTCGGATATAAGCCGTTCTAGAATCGTATGAAGGTAATAATATCGCTTATCAAATTTGAAAAGAGCTACGAGAGCATTGGATATCGTCACAAGCAGCGATATAACCCATGTGGCCCAATACACTTGCACATTCGTGTTTGACACACCCTGTATAGAAAGAAGAGCGGGAACAATAAGGGATCCAATCGTAATAATAATCCGCGACGAATGAAATAAAAGGCTTATGTTATTTGTGCGCAGATAAATATGCCGTATCATCGGAATATATCGTCCTTGAACAATACTCTTCTGTAGGGTTGTGAGTTCTACATGAGAAAGAGCTTCTTCAAATTGTTGAATATTCGTTATTCCATACCGTTGATACATCGTTCCTAAAATTGAGGGGGGTTTAAAGCCGGCTTCAAACCCATCCAATGGAAGTGTGGTCGAGTATCTTTACCAATGAAACCCATGCTGAATGGGCCACATGTAGTCTTCCGTTAAATGTTTGGAAACGTGTAACAGAAGAAAACCCAGCTACACGACTTGTGGCGCGTGTCAGATATAATGATAAAGAAATTTACATTGCACTCGGATCGCCCATAGACTTGGATGGCGAAAAGATATTTATACCGAACTGGTTCTTAGATCATCTTGGAGCAACCGGCAGTGGGGAGGTGGTAGATGTGGAATGGTTGAACCAGGACGCATTTCCAGAAGCTACACGCATTGTTCTGCGAGCTGAAGATTCCGCCTTCTATCATTCGGACGCGAAAGAGGAATTGGAGCGTTCTTTGACGCGGCTCGGAGTTCTTCGGGCCGGCGATACAATTGTCATTCCTCTTGAATGTCTCGGGGGCTATGAAATCGCCTTTCATGTGGTGGCAACCGAACCTGCCAATATAGTTCTGGCACAAGGCGACGAAGTTGTTCTCGAGTTTGAAGAAGCTCTTGATACTATCTCGGGGGAGCCATCCGAAGAAGAACAGCAAGGGCAAGAGCAAGAGCAAGAGGTGCAGGGCAGAAGGATTGGTGGAGAAACACGCATTCTTGCCGATGGACGTCGTTGGAATCCCTGGCGCGATGGACCCTGGTCTAAGGATTCCCCCCCTCTTACCAGAAAGAATGAACATACATCCAACAGAACAATCAATACATGAAGGGGCCCGACAAATTCGAAAAATAGTTGGCTCCGAGAATCCTTTTTTTATCGGGCGGAACGGGACGATAGAAATAGAAGTCGTCTTTTTCTGGATTTTGAGGCGACGCAATGGCGGAACAACACCCTACCCCCTGCGTCTCCAAGAACATATACAAAGAAATGCGGGGATTTTTCCAGGAACTCCCGAGAGTATTGATAGCTGGTGCGAGGCATATATAGAATCTCTCGAACAAATGGATGGGGGTGCCGCAGGATGGTATGAACCCATTTGGCGTGCCGAAAAAAGTATTCTGGATGTTCACGCCCCCAATGCATTTCGCACCCCTTTGCGTAGCTTGGAGCCCTATTATGTCCCAAAGGATCTCCGTTGGACAGAGAAACTCGTCGGAAAGCATGTAGCCGTCGTTAGCAGTTTCGCAGATACTATGCAGGCACAAATCCAGCGCCCAAAAGAGATTTGGACGGGGGCGCAAGAAGGGATTCTAGATATTTCAGGTGTGACCTGGGCATTTGTTCGCACGGGATATGCGCCTATCACCGCCATGGGGAATGCCGAATGGCCCGAGGGATGCGACACATGGCAAAAGGCAGTTGAGTATATTGTAGGGGCGGTTGTTGCATCCGGTGCCCAAGTAACTCTTATAGGATGTGGTGGCCTCGGTATGATTATTGCCGGTCGCCTCAAGGCGCGAGGCATCTCGGCCATTGTTCTCGGAGGCGCCAGTCAAGTCTTATTTGGCATCAAAGGGCGGCGTTGGGCTACACACCCCATCATATCCCATTTCTGGAATGATGCATGGGTGTGGCCTAGCTCGACAGAAATACCAGAAGCTGCTGTGTTCATCGAGGGTGGGTGTTATTGGGGATTATGATTAGATGCGCCTACAGATCGCCAGCGACTTACACTTGGAAACAAGGCCGAAGATGACCTTTAAAGAAATACTGGATCCCGCCGTGGCCCCCGTCCTCGCCCTACTCGGCGACGTGGCCCCTTTGGCCCATACGGGCCTGAAACCATTTCTGGAATGGTGCTCCGAACACTGGGAAACTGTCATCTGGATTCCCGGAAAAGCAGAACTTCTTGGACCCGGTTCTGGAAATGAACGCCGCTCCATACCCGATTTGGAAGCTGCCGTGGCGAAAATGCGACTCCTCGTAGAACCCTTCTGGAACGTCACAATCTTAGACCACGAAGGAATGGTCAGCGACGATGGTCTCTATATCTTCGGACTCCCTTTCTGGAAGTTTCCTAGGGATGAAGGACATGTCTGGCACCCCCAATTCTTCCGCTACGTAGAAGCGGAACCCAGTCCGGTGGATCCCGAATTCTTGCGCGCCGTCTATAATAGGGATCTCGCATGGATTCGCTCCAAAGTTAAGGCGCAACATGAACCCGTCATGATTCTTTCTCACTATGGGCCTACGACATGGCTCCAAGAAGAAAGCTTTGTCGGTGATCCAGATAAGAGTGTGACGTTTCCCGAGATAGAAGATTTAATGAAGGCCCCCATGGTGGCATGGGTCTGCGGACATGTTCATCAACCTATACAATATACAAAAGAGTGGCATGATGCGACAGGCTCCAAGGGCAGCGTGCTCCTTGTAGCCAATCCCAAAGGACTGCCCTATCAGAATCTGGAATTCCGGAAAGATGCCGTGGTGCGTATAGATCCACGATTCTTTCATATCACCTAGCTAACTGGGGGCGCACCTCTTTGTTAAAGGAGGCCTCAAAGCCGCGGATCGATTTCTCAAAGTTTGCCTCGGGTTGAAATGCAATGCCGCGCTTACTCCGAATAAAGAGAATCGCCTCATCCGTGGTTAGACCCTGCGTGGCTATAAGATACATGGCGGTTGCAGCGGCAGAACGTTGCATCCCCGCGGCGCAGTGCACAAGAACCCCCGTATTCTCCGCCGCAGCTTTGCGCATTTCATGGGCTATTTTATAGACGATTTCATATGACCATTTTTCCATATTCTGAATATCGGGCTCCTGACGACTATCGTCTACAGGAACGCGATATTGCCTAGGAATCGACGCATTGAACGGGATATCTTTCGAACAATTGAAAACGGCGCGGATCTTTTTCTGTGCCGCAAATGTCGCATCTGCCGCTGCGTGGCGGTTTCCAAGCCAAAGACCGGGAATAATTTCATCCGCCGGATTTGCCCGTTGAAACATTGTATGAAGATCCATTCTTACTACGGAGGCGGGATTCAATCGTAGAATATAAACACAGCACCTATAAAATTGCGCATAATCATTCCAGACTGTCCTGTATGCCTCTCACACGGCACATATATACACAGGATGAAGTTGTCGCAGCTCTCATGTTCTGTGCCCTGCGCGGTAAATCGGTAGAAGCCACATTCTGGACACTAGAATTACTGGACTCGGAACTCGTAGAAGAAGTCATGCGTGCCCTAAAACAAGTATGGCTCTATGGATTTGGCGTAAAGGCTCTTGGATGGTATCGCCACTATACAACCATATTTCAAGCAGAAGAAGTCATACAAGAAAATGTCTTGACCCTTGTATCCGAACTTTGTCGTCTCGCCTGCAATGGCGGAAGAGATCGCAGTATTCTTACACTTTTATCGGCAGAAGTTAGCCCTGATCGCGTCAATATACAGGAGATTCCCAGTGGCTTTCCTCCTGTGGAAGCCTTTGCCTATCGCGCCATTCTTCAACGCAAAACATTGACCGCATGGGGCGCCGTTCGCGCGATGGAATCACCGGATGCATTTCTCAAAAGAGCTGCCATGCGCAAACACGGGGTAAAGGCCGGCGTATTCCTGAAATTATTGGACGGAGATCTATGGGAACAGCGTGCCACTGCCGTCGCCGCCTTATGTCTCTCCAAAGAGGAATTCGCCGCGTCGTGGAACCAACCTCTTCGTCCCATCCTAGAGGAAGTCGCAAAAGAATTACCTGCCTGGTCAGAGCTGCTGGGTCGTCGTGAGCGTCGTATATATCGTATTCCACCCGAATGTCTCGGATATACCGAGCGTGGCAAACTCTCCGTCTATGTCTCCAATGAAAAAGACATCATGGGTCGCATGGAAAAGCCATCCGCCCTTTGGTATTCACCCTTCTGGGATTCCGTGGCAGAACTATACGGAGGTTGGGAAGCCGTCAAAGAAGATCCCGTAATCCGAGAAGCCTTTTATGAAAAATACTTTCCCGATGATATACCTGACGAATGGTCGAAAGAATCCCGAGGCAAATCACACGGGCCAGGAGCTTCCGCGGATGTATCCAAGACATTTCACGCATGGTATGGCCGGCTTCCCGCGGCTGTTCTCTGGGGTCCTCTAAAATACAAGGAATGGAATCTAGGGCGTATGGACATCGGGAGCTGGAACCTCGTCCCCGTCAAGCGAATCATCCAACCAGAATCCATGTAAACTGGGAGTTTCATCCGTGGGTGGAATTTCATCAACCAATATCGTAACACTTGTATATGTGTAGATATGGGAGACTGTATCTAGTGCGCCAGGATACTCTTTTTCATACAACTCTCGAATATATTTATCGGAATCACATAAACTCGCTGAGACATTGTAAATACGCTGCACTTCTTCTTTATAGGACTTTCCGTCCGCATCGGTATAGATAATAAGGTGGTGATCTCGGCAGAGATCTATCCAGCGTCGTATATATATGTTGTTCTTTAGATTTGCGAGTGCCCATCTATACATCGGGTTAGAGAACTCCTTATTATTGTCCACGTATTGGCCCTCTATAAAGTTGAACGTAATGTCAAGCACATCACCCCCAGGCTTCTTAAACTCGCGCAATATAATCTCCTTTTTTACAGTCGCCCCAAACTTCTTTATGAACCCTTCTCTATTATACTGTGTTAGCAGAAGCCCCTCCAATGCCCAGTGCGAATATCCTTGCCTTCGCAGTTGATCCATTACACATAAGAATTGATTATAGCTCATGATACAATTTGTATAGGGGTTACGCGGCATTAAATATTTCCCAAAGAGGTATTCCTGCGTGAGTAGGCGGCCTACCATATCACGCAAGATGGTATTCGCTTCAAACGTATATATTGTCCGCTCAGACCAAACGCGTAAGCTAACTGGTTTCTTGGGCACTTCTCCCGTAAGAAGATCCTCCTCGTTCCCATTCTTAAAGCGACTTCTTAGCCATCTTCGGGCCAGACATCTAAATACATTTACAAGGCGTATATGTTGCATGACGTATTTGATGGCGCGAAGTAAGAAGCTGACTTCTGTGCCGGCTGGGACAAAGAGCGGATATCTTGGAGCTAGATTCTTCCGACTATCCAATAAGATACTCCGAAGAGTTCTCACAACCTCTATAGCGTTTTTTCCAACGCCCAATTGATGAATATAATAGCACATCAGCCAGTTATCAGGAGTAACAAGAAGCCACGATTGTCCCGTAGGTGGCATAGTAGCCTCTAGAGGATACATGGAGTATTTGCTAGGGGTTTGCCTACCTACCCATTGGCGTTGTCTGGCGAATTTTTTATCACGCTTCTCTTTTCGACCAACTGGCCTTCCTAAGGAGAATTCTCCTTCCATACATACAAAAAAGGGGCCGCCCTATTTCAATTTTTGTCATTCCTCGACGTCAAATAGTTTCACGAATTTCCCCCCCATAGTTCCTCGTATAGAATAAGTACCATCATATAGAGTTCCATCGTCGCTAACATAGAATGTCTGATCATCCACCCGAATCGTCTTTGAAGGGGGTAAATGGCTTACATCCGGGACAGAATACATGTGTTGTGGGCATCTACGAACCGTTGTTCCCCACAAAACTACTTGTCCGCAGGGCTGTAAGATAGCTGGCGCATCGGGTCGCTGACACATGAAATCACATACAAGGTCTAGGTCGCGATCCTCATTCATTTCTACAAGAAAGGGGCGCACTTTGTTTGCTTTTATTGCATCCAAGAGCGGCTGAGTAGGTTGCCCGAGGGTAGTAGCAATATCTTTTGCGAGACGATACATATTTGTATGAAGAGCTTCTTCAAAGGCATCCCAAAGGATAGAAGGAACCGCGGCTCCTAGCCTACCTTCCATGAGTATGCAAAGTGCGGCCCGGTAATTCGTTACAATTTTAGCCACAAGGTAGGATGGTTCATAACAGAGAATGGGGGCCACACGTATGGCGAGTACTTCATAAATGTGCCGAGAGGAGTGGGAAACAGCCGAACCAGATGTTGCATATGGACGAAGTTCGTGCCTTCATCCATATTCTAAAGCTGCTAGAAGGAATTCTACCATGCCCCCTATGTCAAAAACATTATAGAGAATGGCAGATGAAATATCCTCTGAAAAAATTCATGGATAAAAGGAATCCCACCGAATTCCATGAATCCATGAAATTCTGGCTCTGGAATCTGCATGACTCTATAAATGCTGATAGGGGCGTAGATCGCATCCCTATGGCAGATGCATTGGCACCTTATACAGAAATGAATACGACACACTTTCAAGAAGCATTAAACAACCTCTTGGAAGTATTAAACCGGGCAAAACTTCAACGACTCATAGATGGGATACATCTTCGGGAATGGCTCGCACAACTCTCCTTACTCCGAAAAATGCTTAGGGTTTAGGACTATAGACACAGGTTGTAGGCATAGGATTTATGGAAGGTGCCATTTGGGATGAAATACCAAAAATATCAGACATAGCCACACCACACGCAGATACAATCGCGTGCCATGCCACACCCAATGCGCCAAAGGCGAATGCGATAGCTATACCCACTTGTGTCTCAGCGCCTGTCAACATACGAAGCCCAATAAGAATACCCAATAGAACGAAACTAAACAGAATTATAGATCTAGCTTTTGATTTCCGCTTATTCACAAATTTAGCATCAATCTTTGTATCTCCCTTCTGATCTCCATATAAGCTTCCCGCATTCATTAACAAATATCCGAAAAAGAACAAAATATGCGCCATCCAGAAACTAGGGTGAACAGGATCATGGATACCCGTTGCTGTAGCACTTGGTACTAGCATACCTACACGAGAATGGATCGGTGCGGAAAGTTTAGAGCATAATCCATTTATTAAATAAATGAGTGGTATTATGAGAATTTGGCCAATAAATAACATAAAGAGCCCCATGTTACCAATACCGACAGCGAGAAACCCAATAAAGCTTACCAATATAAGTGGGAGGGCTCTAAATCCCGATAATATAGATGAGCGTGCCGACAGTAAGACTGTTTCCATTACTTGTAGCTTTGATTATTTAGTTTTGCGTGGGGCATATATATAAATTACTACCGTTCGACGTTCGGTTCCGAAGAAGTGGGATTCCAATAAGATTGATACTCTGAGGTCCAAAGAGTCGCAGATTTTGCGATACCAGAAGAGTTCCTAGAATTATACCCAGAACAGAAGAAAGAATCAAATTGGCCATCGTGTCGCAGCCTATAGAGGACCGGAAAGCTATGAATATACCAATAATGAGTAATAGGAAAAAGGCACTTGTATAATATCGTGTGGCATACGCCGGGCCGAGAGCTTCGAGTTCGTTTTTCTGTTTTTGTAGGGTTGTAAAAATATAAGAGCATGCGGCGGAGAGCATGAAAAGGGGGGCGGATGGAAATGGGTATCTCTGTGGATATTGACCAAACATGGAAAGTGTATCAAGAGTTGCGATTGGCATAATAAATCCGGACCTACATTTTTCACTAGAGAGTCCCGTAGAAGGTGGGAATCTTCCTAGCAAACTTACATAAGAGGAAAAGGCATTAATCAGACTATATAGAATAGAGGTCTCCACAAGGGATAAAAACAATACTCCATATGCGAGTGATTGTGTGAACAATGCATACACACCGGAACCTAATAGTAGCGCATCTGGAAATATCCGCATACTTTCTTGTACAACAACTCCCACGGTGTTTAATGAACTTTCTAATGTGCTTGCCATACCTATTCTGACCTGCCTTAAGAAAAGGAGCAAATATAAAGTAGGGGTATGGGCATTCCATCGTATTACAAACGTCTTATAGACAGATTTCCAAAGCTGGTTCAAAAGGGGACCGTGAAAAGCGATGCTCTTTTGATGGATTTCAATTGTCTTATTTATCAGTGCGTTCGGAGTGATAAATTGCCAACCTTTAGGATGGATACACGAGATGATTGGGAGCGGGCGCTCATCGAAGCTGTAAAGAAATACACGGTAAAAGTGTGGGAAACGGCGGGGAGGCCCGCGACGGTGCTCATTGCCGTAGATGGCGTGGTGCCGATGGCAAAGATTCGGCAACAGAGATTGCGGCGGTTCAAATCGCGGTGGCTTGCGGCACGGGAGCTGGAAGTCGGAGTTCGCAAACCGGGTGAAGAAGTCTGGGATACGAATTCCATAACGCCTGGAACGGAATTCATGGAAAAGCTGGGAAATGGCCTGCGAGTTTTGGCGGCGGCGCGAGGGTGGTCGGTAAGTTGTGCCGCTGAGCCGGGAGAGGGCGAGCAAAAGGTGATGGCCTGGGTGCGTGCCGAAGCAGCCCGACTTGTAGGAAAATCAGTCATTGTCTATGGACTGGATGCGGATTTGATTGTCTTATCTCTTTTGAGTATAGCGCGCAATGTCCCTGAAGTAGGATCCTGGAAGCTTTTGCGAGAACTTGCTGAATTTCAGGGAGGAAGGCCGGATGGAGGAGTCTTTGCGACATTGGATGTCTATGAATTGCTAAAGTTGCTCGTGCCTCCTGCGATGACGCCCGCAGAATACATGATGGAGTATGTATGTGGGATGAGTTTTCTCGGAAATGATTTCTTGCCTCATTCACTCTCTGTAAAGATGAAGGAGGGAGGGCATGATCTCCTCTGTATGACTCTTTCCGAACTTCATAAAAATGGGAAGCGGCTTGTGGTCGGCGACAAGGTTGTTCTGGAAACTGTGTTGGAGCTTGTTCGGGGCTGGGCGGCGCACGAAGAAGAATGGATTGTGGAGAACTTTACCCAGAAATACAAGGGGCGTCCCATGCCCCCGCGAAATGAAAGAGAGCGACTGATGAGTTCCGTCGAAAGACTCCCATTGGATTGGAAGGAGGAATCGGCGATTTGGAGTTTGGAGAAGGGTCTTGTGGCCGGATGGCGTGGGATCTATACGAATAAATGGCTCTATGGAGCTGGGGCGGAGCAGACTGTCAGGGAATATCTGCGAGGGCTTCAATGGATTCTGGATTATTATCTGGGGAAGCCGGTGAGTTATACATGGTATTTTCCTTGGAATGTGCCGCCTCTTTGGTCAGATTTGGCGGGGGAGCTGGAAAGGGGGGCCACGGTGGCTGCCACGCCTGTTACATTGCCGGTAGCTCCACAGGAGCAGCTGGCAATGGTCTTACCGATGGATTCATGGTGGTTGGTTCGGGATTTGAGGCTTCGGGCACTTCCTGGGAAGTTGCCTGCCTATTGGCCGTCGCAGTTTCGTTTTTTTTCCGTAGGTCGTAGATGGCTGTGGGAGTGTGAGACGGAGCTTCCGATTCTTACGCCGGAGCGTTTAGGAACGGTAAACGACAACGGTGGTGGCACTGGCAATGCTAATAATGAAACGCGCGGATGTATTATTAACAACCGCTGAACCAACAATTGTTGTATTACCATCACCTGCCGTAAGCGTTACGTTTTGTGCTGCCAAGTTAATGTATGTGAGCTCACAAGTTGTTCCAACGGTTGACCCCATAGCTGCAATTAGAGCACTCGTTGCAGGAAGATTCAGTGCTTGGGCACCGGTGGCAGTTTGCGTAACTACTCCTCCAACCGCCTGCGTTGCTGTGAGTGTAGAGGCCCCGCTAGTACCAAGTGCCGTAACCGGCTTGTATTGGATAACAGACCCACCCGTAGTAGTAATATTACCAGAAGTGAATACAGACTGTCCAAGACGAGTAGGAGCCCCACCGGTTTGTTCACCCAAATCAACAAACGCGGCATTTCTGTCCGAGTTGTAGACGGTAAACCCGGGGGCGTTAGGATCAATGAACCCGCGCAGTCCAGTAACAGAATCAAACACAAGAACCCACATGTGATTCAAGGTATTACCACTAACTGTAGATCCATTGTAGGTGTCGCCAGATACGAGACCAGGGTTCGCACCAGGATAGAGTTTGCGGCCCGTTTCACGCAGAATACGGCCAGCCGGACAATTTGTCGCAGTTAACGCGGCCCCAGAAGGGAGGGTAGAAACCACGGCAAGCTGTCCCTCGTACTTAAAATTAGAGGTATTCAAGCGGGTAGTATAGGTGTAAATAGAGGTATTGAAGGCAGACGTGGTAATGTAGGACCTCTTACTACTTGCCGAATTGAAATTGGCACTGCTGTTCTCAAGTAGCGACATTATATTAAGCTGTCAGATTTTATTGAACATTCTTTGAAGGCTTAATAAAATCGGATATGACTAAAAGCACGTAGATGGCTATGGGAGTGTGAGGCGGCGGGGGGTTTAATTTATGATAAGCCAATAAAAAGTAGAGGCATCACCGTTCACACTCGAATATACATCAATAAATCCAGAACCAGGAACAGCGGATACGGCCCTTGCACCGACGTTATTGACTGTAATAAATACAGCAGAAGAACCAGTCGCTTGTGTTGTATATACTCTTTGAGATCCAGGATTTCCACCATTAAAGCTGGCAGATCCAGAAGATGCTGTTAAAGGCGAACCAACTGAACCTGTCCCAGAACCCACAGGCAATGTCAAATATTTCTGTGCAGTCATAGTCGTAGCTGCTGTGATACTTGTTCCTGAAGATATATTCGTTCCTACCGATAAACTTGTTCCTACGGTCATAAATGTTCCTGAAGATATATTTGTCCCTGCCGATATGCTTGTCCCTGCAACCATAGTCGTGCTTGCATAAACACTTGTTCCTGCAGATATAATTCCATTCGCAATGACATTTCCGCCGGTGTAAACGGGCTGTCCAAGGCGAGTAGGAGCCCCACCCGTTTGCTCACCCAAATCTACAAATGCGTTATTCCTATCCGAGTTGTAAACGGCAAAGATGGTGGCGTTAGGATCAATATATCCGCGAAGCCCAGTTACAATATCATAGACATAGACCCAGAGGTGTTGAGTTGCAGAAGTTCCTACAATTGCACCATTGTAGACATCACCCACTTGGAGACCAGGATTCGCACCAGGATAAAGTTTACGACCCGTTTCGCGCAGAATACGACCAGCCGGACAATTTGTAGTACTTAACGCTTCTCCAGAAGGAAGAGTAGAAACCACGCTAAGCTTCCCCTCGTTCTTAAAAGCACTCGCATTCAAGCGTGTGCTGTAGCTATAAATAGAGGCATTGAAGGGTGCAGTCGTAATATAAGACCTCTTACTACTTGATGAGTTTAAATTAGCACTTGTGTTCTCAAGTAGCGACATTATATTCAGCTGTCAGATTTTATTCAGGTTTCAAAGAACGCTCACATAAAATATAGAAAAATAGGAATTGTGTAGTGGCGACAATCATAGATATCGTGCCGCTAAATACAACTGGCGTTGTAAGATATTTTCTACCGGCTGAAGTTGTCAGAGCCACCAGCAATGATAAGACTAAGAGCACTAAAACCACGGCATACACCACGTAGAAAATAAAAAACCAATTACATACGGTGCTATTCGAAATAACTTGCATCCAGCTGGGTTCCTTCATCTATAGTAAATATTTAGATAAATATTCCTGGCACTTGCTGGTATTTTTCCCAGGAAGATTTTCAGCGTTACAGCTAATGGGAAACGTCCAATCACACAATCCCTCGCATGTCCGAATTTATAAGAATTTGCTAGGCATTCAAAATCCTCAAACGCGTGCTGAAATGATACGCACTCTTTTAGTGGCTCCGGAATATGTGGCATCTTTCCGGTTGGCAGGAATCTATGCTCACATGTTGGCGTATATTGCCAAGGTAGAAGCGAGTCAAATACCGCCTCCGTTGCCTGGAGAAATGGCTATGAACGGAGGGCTAGGAAACGGAGGGCTAGGAAACGCGCAAGCGCATCCAAGCGCCCCGCCGGCAACCCAGACTACACTATCCTATCATAGATCCCAGCCCCAAAGCGCCTCCAGCAGTGTCACAAAAGGACAGCGAGATAAAAAGGCGCTCAACTATTTCCAGAGCTGTCTTGAAGTTCTCGGGCTGGAGGAAGAGGTTGCACTCACGGAGGATGCCCTCAAAAAAGCCTATAAAAAGGCTGCCTTA
>Ga0136644_10000604_pt1 | contig 28806 bp, 19 predicted proteins | sample C_130820_EF_Meta_FD_94780 | JGI IMG/M metagenome (GOLD analysis project Ga0136644, IMG submission 94780) | Freshwater microbial communities from Lake Croche, Canada to study carbon cycling - C_130820_EF_MetaG (v2) (version 2) | ecosystem: Environmental > Aquatic > Freshwater > Lake | place...
CAACGGTGGCTTAAGTTGGGAACCTATTTTTGTTTTAGTAGGAATAGCAATTCATGAAACACCATTTTATTACAGTTGAAGGGAATATTGGCGCAGGTAAGACCACATTGGCCCATTTATTGGCCAAACATTTTAATGCCCGTTTAATACTAGAAGAGTTTGCAGAAAATCCTTTTTTACCCAAATTCTATAGCAACCCTGAACAATACGCTTTTCCTGTAGAGTTGTTTTTTATGGCTGAGCGCTACAAACAGCTCAAAGAAATGGTGCATACCAAAGACTTGTTTCAGAGCATTACGGTTTCTGATTACTTATTTACCAAGTGCTTGCTATTTGCCAAAGTAACTTTGCCTGATGAGGAATTTAGGTTGTACCAAAAACTATTTGATATTATTCATCAGCAATTGGTTTTTCCAGATATACTCATTTATTTACACGCGCCGGTTAATAAGTTACAAGCCAATATTAAAAAACGCAATCGCGAATACGAACAGGCCATCCCAGATGAATATTTGTTCAATTTACAAGAGACTTATACCAGTTATATTAAACAGCATAATATTAAAACCATTTTTATAGACGCAAGTAATGCCGATTTTCTTGGCAATCAAGCGCATTTTCAAGTTGTTTTAGACGCTTTGGATAAAGATTTTGAAGATGGTCAACATTATTTCAGCCTACCTTAATCAATCGCATAAAACTATCCGGAGTTTCCGGTGTTGCATACCTACATGGAGATCATTCAAAAAACAAACGACCCGCTGGCTGCCATGCGGATACCTGAATACCGCAACCTAATGTTGGGCCGTTTCTTGTTTATCATGGGGCTAAGAATGATGGGGACCTTGGTAGGTTGGTGGGTCTATGAATTAACCAATGAGCCTTTTGCTATTGGACTAATTGGCCTGTCTGAAGTCATTCCTGCTGTATCACTCTCGCTTTATGCAGGCCATATAATTGATATTTCTGAAAAAAGAAAACTACTCTTAACTGGTGTATCGCTTTACTTGCTTTGCGCAGTTTTATTATTGGGTTTGTCTACCAAATTCACCGCAAGCTTTTTAAGTAATCATTGGATCACATTTGCCATCTATATCATTATTTTTTTCACGGGCATATTCCGTGCCTTTACCGGCCCCAGCTTTGGAACCATGGTTGCTTCTATAGTACCAAAAGACCTCTTACAAAATGCCACAACCTGGAACCAGGGCATCTGGTTAAGCGCTTCTGTTATTGGTCACGCATCAGTTGGATTCTTTATTGCGGGATTTGGCAATACAGGATCCTTACTCACCATTACTAGCTTAGTGGCAGTTGGTTTATCCTTTATGTGGCTAATCAAACCCAAACCCCCATTAAAAGAACGGGGAGAGCAAAAAACGTTAGAAAGCGTCAAAGAAGGTTTGCGATTTGTGTTTCATACCAAAGAGGTATTAGGTGCATTGAGTCTTGACTTATTTGCGGTTCTATTTGGTGGGGCGGTTGCCATGATTCCCGTTTTTGCAAAAGACATTTTGAAAATGGGGCCAGTTGGTTTTGGTTGGCTCAATGCAGCTTCTGATATTGGTGCCATCTTGGTCATAGTCATTCTCACAGTATTCCCTTTAAAAAAACAACAAGGGCAAAAATTATTATTAGCCGTTGGAGGGTTTGGTTTATGCATTATTGTATTTGCACTTTCAGAAATATTTTGGATTTCATTTATTGCGCTCTTGTTAAGTGGCATTTTAGATGGTATAAGTGTAGTAATTCGTGGAACCATTTTGCAATTAAAAACGCCAGACCAAATGCGCGGGCGTGTGATGAGTGTGAACAGCATGTTTATCAATAGCAGCAATGAATTGGGGCAGTTTGAAAGTGGTGTTGCTGCAAAACTGATGGGTGTAGTGCCTTCAGTGGTTTTTGGAGGTTGCATGACTTTACTGGTAGTTGCTGCTACTTGGGTAAAAGCCCCTTCTCTCAGAAAAATGGAATATTAATTATTTATTGGCTAATAATCCTTCTAATACAAAAAATACTGCCGGACAGAACGTTGCATTCTTCAGCGTGATGGCCGGTTTTTTAAATAAAACGTCTTCATCTGTATAAGGAAACCGGTGACAATCGGTTGGCCTAGATTCATAGACAGTACAAAAATTATCAGCCCCTAAAAAAGGGCAGGGAGAGGTTTTGGTTACATAATCACCTTCATTGTCCATGACCAAATATTTGTCAATCAGTTCGGTTTCTTTGATTCTTAAATACTTACTAATCCGTTTAATATCGGGCATCTTGAACCTAGGGGAATAATTTTTGCAACAATTGGCACATTGTAAGCAGTCTATTTTTTCAAAAGCAGCATCGTGCAATTCGGGTAATAAACGGAGTACTTTTTTCTTATCCGCTTTTTGCAAATAGTACTTGTATTGTTTTGCGTGCTCGTCACTTCTTTTCTCCCAATTTTCCAAGTCTATTTCAGGTACCATGCAGCCAATTAGTTTAAGGTTAAAGATTGTTGCGTAAATTGCGTGGGCAAATATCGGCATTCCCAATGATAGCCCGCAAAAGAACCCAAATTCACCTAATTCATGGACGCCATTAGAGAGCAATGGTTGATTTTAGTATCAACCCCAATTTATTGTTTGATCATAGGCATTGAATTGTTGCTATCTCATTTGCAGCAACGTAAAACTTATACTTTACGCAATACCGTCTCAAACGTGTACCTAATGTTGTTAAATGGTGGATTGGATTTGGCGTTTCGTTTGGTAACCCTAGCAGTATTGGGCTATTTCTTTCAACAAAGCCTTATTCACTGGAATCATGACATTTTGTATTGGGTGTTATTGGTGTTGGTAGAAGACTTTATGTATTATTGGTTGCATCGCTTTGACCATGAAATTCGATTGTTTTGGGCAGTACATGTGACCCATCATAGTAGCGAGACCATGAATTTTACAGTAGGATTTCGTTCTTCTGTATTTCAACCACTCTATCGCTTTATTTACTTTATTCCTATTGCCTTATTGGGATTTAATCCATTAGACTTATTATTCGTTTATTCTGCCACCCAGATCTGGGGTATTTTTGTGCATACAGAATATATTCAAAAAATGGGGGTTTTAGAACATATTTTGGTTACTCCCTCCCACCACCGAGTGCACCATGGTTCTAATCCCAAATATTTGGACAAGAATATGGGCATGTTCCTGATTCTTTGGGACAAATTATTTGGCACTTTTCAAAAAGAATTAGCAGCCAATGACTACGCTCCCATTCAATACGGTCTAACTAAAAATCTAGAAAATCCCGGCCCTATTAAAGTAATTTTTCATGAATGGCAACAAATTTGGCAGGACTGTACCCAAAAAGACATCAGTTTTTCAGAAAGAATGCAGTATTTAATTGGCCCCCCGGGCTGGAGTCATGACGGGAGCCGTTTAACCAGTGTGCAGATGCGAGAACAAGAAAGCAAAAAAAGAGAGGCATAATTCAGCATTATTGTTATTTTTTTAAGGCTTTCATGCACATGCTATCCCCAGAAGCCATAAAGCCTTAAAAATGCCATTGTATCTGCTTAACTTTGCGCCTTTCTAAACATTGGGTTCAACAAACAATTAGACCCAATTTTTGTAATAAGTCAGTTATTCAGCATTTAAAAGAATAAGACAACCTTATGAACTTATTTAACCAGCAGTCAAACGAATTTCACGGAAGGCATATTGGCCCCAACCAAGTAGACACCCAAGCCATGCTCAGCACCATCGGTATGGATAGTTTGGAAACCCTGATTAGTAAAACTGTTCCAGACAGTATTCGTATCAAAGAAAATCTGGATATCCCTGCTGCCATTAGTGAGTTTGAGTACTTGAATGAGTTAAAAAAAGTTGCTGCCAAAAACAAAGTATATCGTACCTATATTGGACAGGGCTATTATGGTACCATTACACCAAGTGTCATCCTTAGAAATATTTTTGAAAATCCAGGATGGTATACCCAATACACACCTTATCAAGCCGAGATTTCACAGGGTCGTTTAGAGAGTTTGTTGAATTTCCAAACCATGATTACGGACCTAACTGGTTTACCTATTGCCAACGCTTCTTTGTTGGATGAAGCTACTGCTGCAGCAGAAGCCATGGCCATGGTATTTAACCAAGTTAATAAGACAGACAAAATTACCAAGCCCAAATTCTTTGCAGACTTAAATATATTTCCACAAACAAAAGACGTGTTAGTCACTAGGGCGGAGCCGATAGGAATTGAAATAGTGGTGGGCGATTATAGATCAGCTAGCATTGACGATACTTATTGTGGTTCTATAGTTCAATACCCTAATAATTTAGGTGCCATTGAAGACTACAGAACCTTTCATGCATCTGTGCACGCAGCAGGTGGCTATACCATTATGGCTACTGATTTGTTGGCATTGACTCTACTAACTCCACCTGGTGAATTGGATACTGATATTGCAGTTGGTAGTTCTCAACGCTTTGGTGTTCCCATGGGTTTTGGTGGGCCACATGCTGCATTTTTTGCAACCAAAGACGAATTTAAAAGAGGTATGCCGGGTAGATTGATTGGAGTGAGTATTGACGCTCAGGGCAATCGCGCTTTGCGCATGGCTTTGCAAACAAGGGAGCAACATATTAAACGTGAAAAAGCAACTTCTAATATTTGCACCGCCCAAGCATTGCTGGCCAATATGGCTGCTATGTATGCCGTATACCATGGTGCTAAGGGATTGAAAAATATTGCATCGCGCGTAAGCGAATTAACACAGAGCCTTCAAATAGCTTTGAAAGACTTAGGCTATGAAACAATCAGTGACACCTATTTTGATACCTTAACCGTATTGGCTGATGCGGCTGCTATTCTGCCATTTGCTGAGAAAGAGCAGATTAATTTACGTTATACTTCTGACAAGCAAATCAGCATCTCCATAGATGAAACCTGCTCTCAAAAAGACGTGTTGGATATTGTCTATATTTTTGCGCAAGCAAAAGGTTTAGATGAAGCTACCATTGAGTTTGACACTGATTTGGGGCTAACGAATATTCCTGTACACGCTAAAAGAGGTACTACTTATTTAGCGCATGCTGTGTTCAACACCCATCATAGTGAGAGCCAGATGATGCGTTATATAAAACAATTGGAAAACAAAGACCTGTCTTTAAATACCAGCATGATTTCTTTGGGTTCTTGTACCATGAAGTTGAACGCAGCCACAGAAATGATTCCTGTGTCTTGGCCTGAATTTGGAAGTCTACATCCCTTTATTCCTGCTAACCAAAGTTTGGGTTATCAGCAAATGATTGGGGAACTCAATGACTATCTCTGTAAGATTACCGGTTTTACCGCTTGTAGCTTGCAACCCAATAGTGGTGCACAAGGTGAATACGCTGGTTTGCTAACCATTCGTGATTATCACCAAGCTAGAAAAGAAAGCCATAGAAATGTAGTCTTGATTCCAATTAGTGCACACGGCACCAATCCTGCTTCTGCTGTGATGGCGGGTTTCAAAGTGGTGGTGGTAAAATGTGATGAGGCTGGAAATATTGACTTGAACGATTTGGAATCAAAAGCCATTCAGTACAATGAAAACCTTGGTGGTTTAATGATTACTTATCCATCTACCCATGGAGTATTTGAAGAAACCATTAAAGACATTTGTCAAATTATTCATGACAATGGTGGCTTGGTCTACATGGATGGAGCAAATATGAACGCTCAGGTAGGTCTCACAAGCCCAGGTATGATTGGCGCTGATGTTTGCCATTTGAACCTACACAAAACCTTTTCTATTCCCCACGGTGGTGGTGGTCCTGGTATGGGTCCCATTTGCGTAAATGATAAATTGGCCCCTTATTTACCAGGCCATATTGGTTCAGAAAACAATAAGGAGCATCATGCCGTAAGTGCTGCTGAATTTGGTTCTGCCAGCATCTTGCTCATCAGTTATGCCTATATTAAAATGTTGGGTTATGAAGGTGTACGCAAAGCCACTGAATACGCTATTTTGAATGCCAATTATATGCGTGCAAGGTTAGAGAAATATTATAAGATTCTCTATGCTGGTAGCAATGGAACCTGTGCGCATGAATTTATTGTTGACCTGCGTCCATTTAAACAGTCTTGTGGTATTGAAGCAGAAGACATTGCAAAACGTTTAATTGATTATGGCTTCCACGCACCTACTATGAGTTTCCCTGTTCCAGGCACCATAATGATTGAACCAACCGAGAGTGAAGACAAGGCAGAACTAGACAGATTCTGTGATGCCCTAATTGCCATTTACGGAGAAATTGTTAAGGTTGAAAATGGTGAATGGGATAAATTGGAAAACCCATTAAAAAATGCACCACATACACAGGCCTTAGTTTGTGCTGATGAATGGACCAAACCTTATAGCAGAACAGAAGCAGCATTTCCCTTGTACTACGTAACCCTGAATAAATTTTGGCCATCTGTAGCAAGGGTCAACAATACCCATGGAGACAGAAACCTGATTTGTACCTGTGAGCCTGTTTCTGCTTATGAAACCAATTAAGATTTTTTAATTTTTTGTTTAAAGCCCATTCTTAATGAATGGGTTTTTTATGGCCTATTGTGGATATTGTACGTGAATTTTATAAATTTTTTAAACATAATTGTGCATAAGTTTTTATTTTAACTTATATTAGGGGTAGAATAACCCCTAATGCTGACACTAACTGCTGGCTCCGTTGAAATCACGGACATTGTGCATGACCGCATGAACGTACAAATTAATTCCCCTATCTTACGTACAAGCGTATTGAACTACCGTATTGAATCTCTAGAACAGACCATTTTGCGCAAGGGTAGTTTTAATGGATCGGAAATTCAACTAAATATTACACATATGCCTGATGGCGATTATGTGTTTCTTTTAATTGATGTGAAAGGTACTTGCTATAGTTTCCCGTTTTTTAAGCGGGCTTTACAAAACACATTATTATAAATTAAGCAGCAGCCATTTTAGACTTTCTTGGTTTGGTTATTTAACTTAGCTCATTAATTAAGTTGCATGAACAAGCATTTGCGTTTCTTATTATTCTTGCTGCTATTGGTATGCACAGGATTTGCCCAGCAAATCAAAACAGAAAACATTCTAGGAGCTGATATTTCTTTTTTACCCGAACTAGAAGCTAGGGGGATTCATTTTTCTGACAATGGCAAAACCCAGGATGCCATTTTGTTACTGAAAGAAAAAGGATTCAATTATATACGTCTACGCATCTTTGTAAATCCCGCTGCTGATAGTGGTTATTCACCAGGAAAAGGATTTTGTGATTTAGCCCATACCCTTGTCATGGCCAAAAGGGTTAAAGATGCCGGTTTAAAATTCTTGTTAGACTTTCATTACAGTGATACCTGGGCAGATCCTGGTAAACAGATCAAACCCGCAGCCTGGGTAGGTCTTGGAACCGAGGATTTAAAAAAAGCTATATACCAACATACCATAACGGTTTTAAAGGCGCTACAAGACCAAGCCACTTATCCAGATATGGTACAAATTGGCAATGAAATTGACCATGGAATGTTATGGCCAGATGGCAGCACCAAAGATATGGACCTATTAACTGAACTAATCAGGGCAGGTATTAATGGGTCTAGATTGGTAAATATTCAAACCCCTGTAATGGTTCATATTGCTTGTGGAGGTCAGAACAAAGAATCTCGTTGGTTCCTTGACCAATTGATAGCAAAGGGTTTAAAATTTGATGTAATTGGTCAGTCCTATTATCCTCAGTGGCACGGAACTTTAGAAGATTTAGAAAAAAATCTAACCGATTTGTCCATGCGTTATTCCCAAGATTTAGTGGTAGTAGAATACACGGCCAAAAAGAAAGAGGTAAATCAAATTGCTTTTTCTATAAATGGCAAAAAAATGCGGGGTACCTTTATTTGGGAGCCCTTAAATACTTGGGAATTTATTTTTGAAAAAGATGGTAAGAGTAATAGTTTACTAGATTTATATCCTGAATTCAATAAAAAATACCTTCAACAATAAGCAATATGAAAAAGCTAATTTTTGTTTTGGTTATGGTTATTACAACTATAGTATCCTGTCAGAAAAAACCAAAGACTGCAGATGTAAATGAACACTTGAACAAAGCCATGCGCGAATTTTTATATACCACAGTAAACAATGACTCTTCCAAGGTTAAGTTTGACGTGCAGGAAGTCTTGTTTTATGAAGCACCCAATTTCTATGAGTGTGAATACAAGGTTCGCGTAGTCTCTCCTGGAAAGGACACAACTGGCATTATGAAGGCCCGGGTTAGCAAGGATTTTACCAAAGTGAATAGAAAAGACTAGGAATTAACAAAATATTTATTGCTGACCCATGCAATAAATTCCCTTAAAAAACTGTTTCAAACAAGGAAAATACCAAGAAACTGGTAGGTATTTTTATGTGCTTAATTGGTATAACCCTTTACTGTATTGGGTTTAAGCCTGTTAAGTGGCTTGAAAAATGACTGTTTCTTTGTATTAATCCCTAATTTTGTCAAAATATTACCGATGATGTATCGATTTGCGGCAAGTCTTGTTTTTATAAATTTCTTGTTACTGACAGCTTGTACAGGCAGGAAAACAGGTTCTTCCAAAGCCTACATTAAACCACATGTGGAAACAGCAAATAATGCTGAACCCACCAATGCTTATACCCCTCCCAGTTCTATTGACAAAGCCAATTATATTATTTACAATAGAGAACTGCAAATGAAAATGCAGGCCTTTAATATTGACTACAAGAAAGTACAGGTTTACTTAGATCAAAAGGTCATTTTATCAAGAGGTGTTGATAGCACAAAGGCAGAAGTTGCTTCTGGCGTTCTTCGCTATATCAATAACTCTATAGTAGAAGAAATTACCATTAACGCCTATACCCCAGGAATTATAGAATCTATTGACGCAGATGGTATTAATATTAAGTTTGATAATAGTGGTTCAATACGTTTTGTACCAGCGTCTGGTCCTGATGCCCAAGATTCTTATGTAATTGCTGGTTCAGAATGGAACGAGGGTGTTTGTAATGTTACTTATGCCAAGAAAGTTTACAAGGCACAGTGTTTTAAGTGTAATAGCATGGGTGATGTGCACCCTGTGATTCGTCAAAGTGATATTGATAAGAAAAACAAGTTAACCAAAGTACTTCCTGGTATTAAGATTAACTAGGGTGGCGTATCTTGTTGCTTCATCCAAGCATCATGATTAAGAAAATCTTTCTGTTTTTATTTATTGCATTACTGGTATTGAGTGGTATTATTTTGGTCAATACCTATCGCTTTAGCAAAGACATACCTATAAAACCTGCAAAGGAATTACCGACTTTACCGGATTCCGCCTTAGCCCATTTACGCGCAGCCATTCGTATACCTACTATTAGCTTTGGCGATGGTCTTCCTGTAGATACCATTCAATTCAATGCCTTCTGGCAATTGATGGAAAAACAGTTTCCATTGGTGCACCAACACCTTACCCATTTATCCTTTAATGCATTGAGCAGATTATACCATTGGCCAGGTAAACACCCTGAACAAAAGCCCTATGTGTTGATGGCGCATTTTGACGTAGTACCTGTTGAAGCAGCTACTGCCAAACAATGGACCGTTGCGCCATTTGGAGGTGAACTCAAAAATGATACGGTATATGGCCGCGGCGTGGCCGATGACAAGTCTAGTTTAATCAGCATCTTGGAAGCCACTGAAAAATTATTGGCGCAAGACTTTCAACCTGAGCGAGATTTTTATTTCAGTTTTGGTAATGATGAAGAAACCATTGGTCATGGCGCACAAGCTATTGCCAAATACATGCAAGAACAGAAGATCAAACCAGAAATGGTCTTGGATGAGGGTGGTGAAATTACACGCGAACATTTTCCGGAATTGAAAAGACCCGTTGCATTGATTGCCGTTGCAGAGAAGGGTTATATGAGTTTTGATTTAACGGTTAATCAAGCTGGTGGGCATAGTTCTACACCCGCCAAGGAAACAGCCATTGATATTCTTTCAAAAGGATTGGTTAAACTAAGAGCACAACAAATGCCTTATAAGGTATTGCCAGTGATTCAAGAAATGTTTCAACGCATTGGGCCAGGACTTTCTTTTGCCCAAAGAATGGCCATTGCCAATCCATGGTTATTTGAAAAAGTCTTGGTGGGACAATTGGAAAAAGACAAGAGCAGTAATGCCTTGATTCGCACCACCATTGTTCCAACCATTGTTCAATCAGGCATGAAAGACAATGTAATTCCTAGTGTGGCCAAAGCCATTGTGAATACCCGTATTCTACCTGGTCAAACGCCAGATGACGTTGAATTTTTTATCCGTGCACAAGTTGATGATCCTAGAATAGAGGTCACCAAAGCCAGTCAAGCTGATTATAATGGTCCAGCTGCGTCATTGGATTCTAAAGGCTATTTATTGGTTGAAAACGCCACTTATCAAGTAACCAAAGACGTAATTCCGGTACCCTTTTTATCAGTTGGCGCAACCGATTCAAAATACTTTCAACCCTTTTCAGAAGCGGTGATCAAATTCTTACCAAGTACCGATTCTAAGGGATTTCACGGCATTGATGAAAGAATCCCCGTTTCAGATTTCAAGCGGATGATTTATTTTTACCAAATTATTTTAACCCAAGCAGGCAAATAAACAATTATGGGAGTAGCAGATCAATTAGCAAAAATTAAAGCAGAAAAAGCCGCAGCCAATTTAAAAGAAGGTCAAGACTTTTTAGCTGACAATAAAACAAACCCTGGTGTAGTAGAACTAGCTAGTGGATTACAGTATGAAATCATGGTTGCTGGCACCGGACCAAAACCAACTGCACAGCATGAAGTAACATGCCACTATCATGGCACCATGATTAATGGAACTGTGTTTGACAGTTCTGTACAAAGAGGTAGTCCAGCCAAGTTTCCACTTAATCGCGTCATTGCCGGATGGACAGAAGGCGTACAATTAATGCCAACCGGAAGCAAATGGCGCTTTTTTATTCCGCCGCATTTGGCCTACGGCGATAGACAAATAAGTGCCGAGATTGGGGCCAATAGCACCCTGATTTTTGAAGTGGAATTAATTTCTTTTAGATAATTACATGAGTTCACTCAGCTCTAACCATTGCAATTCCTTTTCTTCCAATTCTTTGGTAATTTGAATCATTCGGTCAGAGATTTGTTGAATTTGGTCAAAGTTTAAGTTACCCGCACTCATTTTATCTGTCAAGTCTTGCTTCTCTTTTTCCAAGAGAGGCATTTCTTTTTCTAGCTGTTCAAAGGCTCGCTTTTCATTAAAGCTGGGTTTGCGTTTGGGTGCCGTTGGGGTATTACTCACCGTTGAGTTTAATTTAACTATAACGGCTTCTTCCGTAGTTTGACCCTTGCTTTTATTTGATTCTAAAACGGCCCATTTGTTTTCTTTTTTCTCATTGTCTTTTAACCAGATTCGGTACTGGGTATAGTTTCCAGGAAAATCACGCACCTCTCCTTCTCCCTCAAAAACAAAAAGGTGATCTACCAATCGGTCCATAAAATATCTATCGTGTGAAACAATCATCACACAACCCTGGAATTCACTCAAGAAATTTTCTAAGACCGCCAGTGTTGGAAGATCTAAGTCATTGGTAGGCTCATCTAAGATTAAGAAATTGGGATTGGTAAAAAGGATGGTTAGCAATTGTAATCGCTTGCGCTCACCCCCACTAAGAGCGGTCAAATAGGTATATTGTTTATCAGGAGAAAACAAGAATAGCTCTAGAAACTGTGCAGCACTAAGGCTACCGCCCTTTGCCAATGGAAAGTTTTCTGCAAAGGTTTTCACGTATTCAATTACGCGCATGTCTTCTTTGATCACTAAACCTTGTTGAGAAAAATTTCCAAAAACGATAGTATCGCCCACTACAATTTTTCCACTATCGGCGGGTTCTAATTGTTGCAGCACATTCATGAATGTAGACTTACCTACTCCATTCTTTCCAATAATACCAATGCGTTCACCCTTGCTAAAATTGTAGTCAAATCCTTTTAAAATGGGCTTGTCGGCAAAGGATTTGTATACTTTTTTCATCTCTACAATCTTTCCACCCAAGCGGCTCATCTTCACTTCTAACTGCAATTGCACGTCTTCAATTTTTTGTTTGGCCCTTGCTTCTACTTCATAGAAATTATCTTGTCTGCTCTTGCTCTTGGTGGTTCTAGCCTTTGGTTGTTTGCGCATCCACTCCAATTCTTTGCGAAATTGATTCTTGGCTTTGTCAATACTGGCTAGCTCACTTTCAATTCTAGCCGCTTTCTTTTCCATGTAGTTTTCATAAGTACCTGTGTAGACATACATGTTCTCACGTTCCAATTCCCAAATCTCTTCACAAACAGCATCCAAAAAATATCGATCATGGGTAACCAATAAGAGGGTTACATTTTCTTGATTCAGGTATTGCTCCAACCACTCAATCATTTCAACGTCTAGGTGGTTGGTAGGCTCATCCATCATGAGCATGGTGTGCTGGTGTTCAAAACCAATATCAATCAAGGTTTTGGCCAATGCAACGCGCTTGCGCTGCCCCCCACTAAGCTCACTTACTGGGTTCTTTAAATGGTGTACGTTTAATTTGTCTAGGATCTGTTTTACCTTGGCCTCAAAATCCCAGGCATTCAGGTCTTCCATTTCTGCAATGGATTCGGCAATCATGTCTCCGTCTTCCTGTTCCATTGCATCCTCATATTTACGGATGGCCGTAATAATGGGGTGCTTTAAGTGGAAGATATTTTCCAAGACGGTTTTGTCCTCTTCAAAATGGGGATCCTGCTCAAAAAGAGCCACGGTTACGTCTTTATTGATCCAATGCTTTCCCGAATCTGCCGTTTCTTCACCGGCTAAAATGCGTAAAAGGGTTGATTTACCTACCCCATTGCGGGCAATTAGGCCAATTTTGTCACCCTCGTTAATATGAAAGGAAATATTTCTAAAAAGCGGATTAATGCCATAACTCTTGGTTAGACCTTCAACTGAAACATAATGCATGCTGCAAAGATAAGGCATCCATGCACAAGACCTTCAGTACCCCAATGCTTCTTAGATTTTGGCACACCTGAACCTAGGAATCAAGTTTGATCCGGTGTTGATATTCTGAATACTGCATTGAACTTTGTACTTTTGGATCCGATATAACAGCATATGAAGCAATTCAACGTTCCCATAGCATACAGGAGCCCACTCATTACTGCCATTAAACAGTATAGAAAAGCAGGGGATAAATTAAAAAAGGATTTTAGCCCCACCCTATTAGATTTAGGTAAGGTACAGATTTTTCTAGCCAGGCATTTTGGGTTCTGTTATGGGGTTGAAAATGCTATTGAAATTGCTTTTAGTACTATCGCCGAAAATCCAGGCAAGAGAATTTTTTTGTTGAGTGAAATGATCCATAATCCGCAAGTAAATGCAGACTTAATGGCTATGGGAGTGCAATTCATGCAAGACACTTATGGCAAACAGCTCATTTCTTTTGACGAAATTACTGGGGAAGACATTGTCATCATTCCTGCATTTGGTACCACTATTGATATAGAAAATCGCTTAAAAAGCAAAGGTATCGCCATATCAAAATACAATACCACTTGTCCCTTTGTAGAAAAGGTTTGGAATAGAAGCGAACAGATTGCAGAAAAAGGATATAGCATTGTGATACACGGAAAACCCAAACACGAAGAAACAAGGGCAACCTTCTCACACGCATCGGCCAATACCCCAACCATAGTTGTAAATGACATGGCAGAAACCATTGAACTAGCAAAGTACCTAGAAGGAGAAAAAACAGCTAGCGAATTTTATGAAGCTTTTAAAGGCCGGTATTCTGAAGGTTTTGATATTACAAAAGACCTTACCCGTTTTGGTGTTGTGAATCAAACTACACAATTGGCTACGGATACACAAGCCATATCTGATTATCTAAAAAATGTAATGATCAGAAAATATCAGCTAACTGCTGATACTATTGATCAACATTTTGCCGATACCCGTGATACTTTGTGTTATGCTACAAATGACAACCAAACAGCAGTTGGGGGTATGTTAGAAACACCAGCAGACTTAGCCATTGTAATTGGTGGATACAATAGCAGTAATACTTCTCATCTGGTAGAGCTTTGTGAAGCAAAACTACCAACCTATTTTATTGATACTCCAGAAAGAATCTTAGATAGGGATCAAATTATTGATTGTAATTGGCATACAAAAGAACAAAGAACGGTACAAGGCTTCTTACCTGAAAAAGATTCAATCCGCATTTTAATCACCAGCGGCGCCAGTTGCCCCGATGCTGTTGTAGAATCTGTGATTAAAAAAATAGCCGGTCTCTATGGCGCTGAAGATTTAATAGAAGATCAGATCTCATTATTTAAATAAAAAAAGTGCTGCTCAAATGCAGCACTTTTAATTAATTTTATAAGATAATTTCTTCACTCTTCTAAATTCCCCAACCACTTGTGGGAGGGGTGCCCGCAGGGTGGGGTGGGTCACTCTTCACTCTTCACTTTTATCTCTTCACTTCTCACTTCTCATTCCTCACTCCTCACTCCTCTCTTCACTCTTATCTTTTATCTCTTCACTTCTTCAAAGTTCTTTTCACAATAAAAGCCCCAACTTTCTTCCCTTGGTCAGACCCAACATCCACACCAAAATGATAATGGATTCCCCCATATAGTCTACTAATAGAAGCTTCTCCAGCTGCTTGGTAGAATGATTTGAAATTTCTTTCCATGCCTATATAACGCAAGTCACTGGTATCACGGAAAGCAAAATTAGCACCATACAATTCTGTCAAAATAGTTGCCGCTGAAGCAGAGATGGTACTATGACCACTGGTATATTCAGGAAAAGGTGGGGTTTGTAAGAAAGGAACATAATTTCTATCAATCAATTCATTGATCACTGTCACAGGACGCACCAAACTGCTGCGGTATTTTTCATCCCAGCAAGAGATAAAGGCATCAAACAAAGCAATACTGGTAAGTGAATACGTCATGGCAACTTTTACGGCATCAGCCTTGGTTTCTTTAGACGCAATAGCAGCAATACCCATCCAATGACCACCTGGGGTGATTTTTTTGTTCCAAACATCATATGTCCGGAATGCTCAATCACAAATGGATTATCATCCCAGAATTTAGCAATCATTTTGAGCGAGTCTGTCAAAGTTTTATTAACGGTATACACTTCCTTAGCGTATTGATAGAACTCACTAGTGCTGTCTGCACTATATACAGGTGGACGCACTGGTTTGAATTGTGCGGCAGAATCTAAGACCATTGGCTTCATGGTATTCCAACACCATTCCACTCCGTCTAAATAATCGGGAGGTGTAGGGCGCCATTTGCCGGGTTCATTACTACCCAAGTATTTCTGTTTGCCCCTAGATTGAGGATAACCATCTGTCTTTGCCCTAGCTACTACTATATTCCCAATACTATCTCCAAAAGCAACTGATCTATTATAAGTCTCCTCATCCATGGCCGCTTTGAATTTGGCATAGGTATTTTGTTCATAGGCTTTGAGCGAATCAAGCGAGAAAACCACTTTATGAACAACGGTAAAGAAAGCCCTTGTAGCAGCAAGTGTATAGTTATAGGTTTTGCCTTTTTCTGGTTGGGGCATGGCTGCAAATCCATGTAAACTAGCTGCAATGGAAGGAGCATCTGGCTTGGAATGTCTAATGGCTTCGTATGAGGCCAGTGAAGAATAGACATAGATTCTACTAGCTACTGGAGGCGTAAATACATCATAAATAATGATCTGAGTTAACTGGTCTTGGTTTTCATGCACCACATCTGCATCATTAATACTGGTCTTTTTTTGTTGCTTGCATGAAAATAATCCCATCAACAAGACTGCCCCAATTAGCCCATTTAAAAACTGGCGTTTCATGTGTTTTTATTTAAGTGATACGTTTCTGGTTTGCCCTTTGCTATTGGTAATGCTAAGCGCTGATACCTGTTTTCCAAGGGTTAAAAAACGCCCGGATTGAGATAAAAAGGAAGCTCCATAATAACATTCTATATCCTGGTTCTTGCCATTACTCAAACTGATGTGGGCAGTCATATCATTGGGCAATAAAGGAATATTTAGGGAATTAGATTTGGATTCAAATATTTTCAACGGCCCCCTATTTTGTGCTGCGGCCAATAAGGTTTTACCATTGGCATGGCGCAATTTTACTAAGCCCTTACCATTACCTGGAATAAAGATCCCACTTTGTAAAATAGACAATGGCTCAAACGCACCCTTGCCATTACCCTTTAAGAATAAACCATTCAAAGCATCATATCTTCCAACAGAAACCTCGGTTCCATAATCATTTCCATTGATGACCAAGTCTAAGTTTCCGTCTCCATCAAAATCATCTGCCACCATCCCATTGAGTACTGAGAACTGCGCTTCTTTGGGCAAAGGCTGAAAGCTGAATTTACCATTCCCATCGTTGCGCATGTATACAGACTGAAGATTCACTGCCTCCAATTTTTGTACCCCCTTCATTTGCTTATCAGTAAAAATTTTGTCTACTGTAGTAACGGCATAGGTTTTATAATTCTGAAACTTAGCGCGCATACTAATCATTTGCTTAACAATATCATCTCTTGTTTGTGCCAGAAATGGTTTTAACTGTCCTTCTTTATCCGGCAAATACAAGTAAGGGAATGCATCATAGCTATCATTCTTATCAAAGTCCTTAGCCAAAATACCAGCAGGTGTTTTAGGGCTGGCCCGATAGAAACTATTTTGCCCTAAATTCCCCAACACATAGTCAATGTCTCCATCATTATCAAAATCTCCTGGAGCGATGGTATTCCACCAACCAGTTTCTGAACTTACGCCTGTGGTAGCAGTAGCATTTTTGAATTGACCCTTTTCATTTTTTAAAACAGTAATGGGCATCCATTCTCCAGCCAAGATTAAATCGGGCCATCCATCTTTGTCATAGTCTGTAAATAAAGCATCACAAACAAGACCCAGATTATTCAACGCTGGGGCTACTTGTGTAGTTACATCTGTGAAATGAACTTTTCCATCCTTCTGATCATTCCTAAAAATAAAACTAGACACGGGTTTGGGATAGTTCCAAGGATCTACCCTTCCTGAAACAAACAAATCTAGATCTCCATCCTTATCAAAATCAATGGCCCTTACACAGGCTTTGCTAGTAAAATTCTGTGGCAAGGCGGTTGCGTCAAAAGCAAAATTTCCTTTCCCATCATTGAGATAAAATTTGTCTTGATAAACATCAGTGTTGCGTTGATTTTCATATCCACCACTAGCCGTGTACAAGTCCAAGTCACCATCGCCATCTGCATCAAAAAGCAGGATGCCTAAGTCTTCCCATCTTTTGGTATTAATACCTGCATTAGCAATTACTGGCTTTTGAATAAAGGACCCATTGGTTTGTTGTAAAAATAGTTGGCTGCTATAAGCAAAAGAACCGCCTGTAACCAAGTCTTCAAGACCATTGCCATCCACATCACCCACGGCTAGCGCTGGACCATATTCTGAAAACTTGTGTGGAATTAATTTTTGAATATTAAAATCAACAAAATCTCTTTCCGCTTGGGTATAATTGATTTTTACAGCAGAAGTAATTTCTTTGAATAAGGTATTTGTAGCAAAAATTTCATTGACCAGTATGGAAGGTTGATTGGCATTTTTAATAGAAATTTTTAGTACTTGGTCTGTCTTTACATTTAGTAATTTTTGTTTAGTACCATTGGGCCATTTCACAATCAAGGAATCAAGGATTTGAACCTTACCCAAACCAAAATGGGCTAATCCTGTAACGCTAGATAAATAGCCACGGAAAGGATTTTGTTCTAGTACCTGTTGTTGTCCACCGCTATAGAACAATTCTATCCAAGTACCTAGTCCATTTATATTAAGACTATCTCCTTCTAAACGAATGTCTATATAGTGGGCAGTCTCTTTGTTTTTTTCTCGTTCTGTATTTTGAAAAATTCCTGCTTCGTCATTGATATTATTAACTACTAAATCAAGGTCTCCGTCATTGTCTAAATCGGCATATACCGCACCATTTGAAAAGGATGGAATGGTCATACCCCAATCATTTGATACATTGGTGAAGCCTAATTTGCCATCATTTTTAAATGCATAGTTGGGAATTTTCACTTCTGGAATCTGCTCTAACAACTGTTTTTTTGAGGCAACGGAAAAAGAAGTATTTCTAAAGGCCACAAAATCATGGTCAGTTACGTCCTTAGGAAAACCGTTGGTAATGATGATATCACGGTTACCATCATTGTCAAAATCAGCTACCAAGGGTGTCCAACTCCAATCGGTTTCTGCAATACCTGCGTAAAACCCAATTTCAGAAAAAATGGGAGCGCCAATACTATCGTTTTCTTTTACGCGAGGGCCTTGGTTGAGTTGTAAGGTATTGCGAACGTATTGGTAGCCATAGTTAAAGTAGTCACTGTTTTGGTAAGTTTGATAGCTATTGGGATTCAGCATCATTTTCTTTCGATAATTATCTTCCGGATCCATGTCTAGCGTAACCACATCACTTAAGCCATCATTATTGATATCAATGATATCGTTGCCCATGGCATTGGCCGATGTGTGTTTGAAATAAGTATTCAATGATTCGGTAAAAGTTCCGTTGTGGTTATTGATCCACAAAAGGTCATTTGAGAGATAATCATTGGTTACATAAATGTCTTTCCAACCATCCCTATTAATATCGGTGATGCTGACCGCATGTGCATATCCTTCTTGTAATATGCCAGCTTCTTTTGATACATTGGTAAAAAAGGGATGCTTTAAAACAGCATTATAATCATTTCTAAACAGCTTGTCTGTATTAGGGTGTGATCCGTCTTTTAGGGCTTGTCTAAATCTATTGGGATAGTCATTTTTGACTATTTCATTGTTAGCTAAATAAACGTCTAAGTCTCCATCATTGTCATAATCAAAAAAAGCAGCCATGGTCCCGTGGCTATTATCAGCCAGCCCATATACTGCAGCCATGTCTTTGAAAACAGGAATGCCATTTTTATCAGCACCTTGATTAATATAAAGCAAGTGCTCCCTTAGTTTGGGGTCTTTCAATAAAGTGGCGCAAATATAAATATCCATCCAACCGTCATTGTTAATGTCAATCACAGAAACACCCCTGCACCATTTTCCCTTTCCATCAACTGCTGCTTGTTGGGTTATGTCTTCAAATTTAAAATTGCCTTTATTCAGGTACAATTTATTTGATACAAGGTTACCAGAAAAATAGAGATCCTGTAATCCGTCATTGTTAAAATCGGCCACGCCAACTCCTCCTCCATTATAGACGTTTTCAAAATCCAACACATTCACTGAATCATTTTCCTGAATTTGGTTGTTAAAATGAATATTGGACTTTGATGAAGCTATGGGTTTGAAAAGTGTGTCATTGTTTTTGCAGGAAAACAATGCAAAAGCACTAATGAGTGCAAAATAGGGAATTGGAGTTCTCATGAAAACAGGTTCTGAATTGGCAATAAAATTAAACAAAAGAGGTAGTGTTTGCACACTACCTCTTTAATTTTTATCATGCAATGGATCCTATATTAGTATCCAGGATTTTGCTTTAAAGTACCCTTGCTCAAGTCAATCTGAGACTGAGGGATAGGGAAATATTCGCTCTTGCCTTTTGTGAAAGTAGCACTGGCAAAGAAAGTGCGTTTTGCTTTTTCTTTAGCAATATAGGCATTCAATTCATCGGCTGCAGTACCATAGCGAACTAGGTCAAAGAAACGGTGTCCTTCAAAAGCTAATTCCAATTTCCTTTCAAAACGAACAGCTTTACGGCCATAGTTTTGGTCAGGGAATGTAGCATACAAACCAACTTGGTAATTAGCAGCATTGGCACCGCCAGCTTGCTTAACCCAAGTAGATGGATTGCTCTTAACACGATTACGAACCTGGTTTACTAAAGTTACAGCGTTTGCCAAAGAACCAACTTCAACTTCGCACTCAGCAGCCCATAACAATACGTCTGCAAAACGGATGAAAGTATAGTTATTAGCAGTAACACCTCCAGTCCAGAAACTGTTATCCGTTAAAGCACCAGCTTGACTCTTGTAGTAAACGTGCTTAATTGGAGCGTATGGTCCACTATAGTTCTGATCACGAATCCAGTCATTACCTGGGTGAAGACCCCAATCCAAATAAGGAATACCTCTTCTACCAATAGTGAAGTCTAAACGTGGATCTACAGGAGTAGTTACGTCTGGAGTAAATGCAGTACCAGAAGCAATACCTTGGTCGTTTTTGAAATCAGTTGCATTCCATGTATCTAGCAAAGGCAAGCCATTAGCGTCAACTTTATAAGAGTTGGCTAAGCTGATAGAAGGCTGATAGAAACCGCAGCATCCACCAGGACCACCATTGTAAGGGAAATTCAATACATCGCCCCATCCACCATTACTACCATTGCTGTTGTCATTTACAGACTGTTGGGTAGAGAAAATAGCTTCAGAAGAGTTCTTGGTAGCTGCATTAAAGTTATCAAACATATTTGCAGTTAGTGCGTACTTGGTTCCTTTTGTAGTAACCCCGTTGGCAATTACGTCTTTGGCCAAAGTAAGAGCTGCAGCAAAGTTCTTTTGGAACATCAGCGCTTTTACTTTCAAAGATTTTGCAGCCCAAACGTTTGCTCTACCAACAGAACTTTGTGTAGCAGGCAGGTTTGCAATAGCAGCATCTAAGTCAGCATTGATACCAACCCATGCATCCTTATCATTGGGAACATTATAGTTACCTGCTGCATAAGTGATGGTTTCGTCAACATAGGGAATATTGTTCCAAATTTTCTTGGCATCCATATGGTAATGGGCGCGTAAGAATTTTGCTTCTCCAATGATGCGTTTTTTATCAGCGTCAGAAATATCTGTAGCTGCACCCATCAAACGCAATACGTCATTACAGCGTTGTACTGCGTCATAAACTGCCTGCCATTTTTGGTTAAAGTAACCATTGGAAGCTGTTGAAGAGTAGGTTTCAATTGGTACTATGTCGGCTTGGTCACCGGCATCAGATCCTTTATAAGCATCATCAGATGCTACACCACCATATACCCAGTTAGAGCCAGCAGACTGCCAGCCACCGCCAGCACCACCATAACCATCTAACATAGAATAGGCACCGATCAATACACCTTCAACACCAGCCTTATTTGACAAAGTGTTTTGGTCCAATGATCCGATAGGTGCTTTGTCCAAAAAGTTTTTAGAACAGGCGTAGAACATCAGCATGGATGCAGTAGCGCCTATCAGCAGTATTCGGAATTTTGATTGTTTCATTTTTGAATATTTTTCTTATTATAATATAACAACAATTAGAAAGTTACGTTCACACCAAAGTTAAAATTCTTTTGGTTGTTAGGATAGTTACCATAATCAATACCGAATGCAGTGTTAGAACCACCTAATTCAGGATCTAAACCAGTGTATTTGGTAATGGTAAACAAGTTAGCAACCTGACCGTAGAAACGTACTTTTTCAATTCCCAATTTCTTCAAAGAAGCAGCTGGAACCGTGTAACCAATGATCAAGGATTTGCACCTGAAATAACCACCTTTCTCTAAGTAGTAAGAGTTAGGTACTTGGTTGGTAGAGAAATTTGCGTCGTTCTCAGCAATAGGAACATTTGTGTTTGTACGAGTAGGCAACCAAGATTTGTTCAAAGCGTCTTGACTTTTCACACCTTGGAAAGAAGGATAGAAGTCTGTCCAGTAGCGAACATAGTTGATTACGTCGTTGCCAAAAGAACCATAGAAAAAGGTAGAGAAATCAAAGTTCTTATAGTTCACATTTACGTTAAAGCCCAATGTGAATTTAGGGTTAGGATTACCAAAGAAAGTTCTGTCTTTGTCTGTAATCACTTTGTCTCCATCAACGTCTACATATTTGAAACGTCCTGGTTTAGCACCGTCTTGGGTAGCTGACTTAGATACATCAGCAGCATCTTGGAAAATGCCAGCTACTTTGTAACCATAGAAAGCACCAATGGCATTTCCAACTTGGTTTCTAACAAAGTTACCTATACGAGATCCACCCGCGTCAAAGTAGTTACCTGGAATTTCAGAAACGTTTGTTTTGTATTGAGTAAAGATTAGACCTAAGTCATATTTCAAATCTTTATTAGCAGTTCCATGATAAGTTAAGCTCGCATCAATACCCTTGTTTTCAATGTTACCAATGTTAACGTTAGGAAGCGCAGCACCACCAACAGTTGCAGGAGCTTGGTCAGAGAACAACAAACCGTTTACTTTCTTTTGATAGTATTCAAAAGAGAAGTCTACTTTGTTTTTGAACAATACCGCGTCAAATCCAAAGTTGGTCAACAAATTTTCTTCCCAACCGGTTGCAGGGTTACCAATTCTAGAAGAAGTGAAACCTTGAACAGAACTAGTAGAAGTACCGTTGATATCATAATAAGCACTACCTGGTCCGCCACCATACTGAGAGAAGGCATTTGAAGGATCAACGTTGGCTTGGTTACCCAATTTACCCCAAGATCCACGAAGTTTCAAGTCATTGATCCAAGAAATGTCTTTCATGAAGTCTTCACGAGAAATTCTCCAACCTGCAGCAAATGAAGGGAAAATACCATAACGCTTGTCTGGTCCAAATCTAGAAGATCCGTCTCTACGAACAGTAGCGCTAAATAAGTATTTGTCATTGTATGCATAATCAACTTTACCAAACAAAGAGTAAAGAGAGTTGATGTAAGCATAGCTATAGTTAGTAAATCCAGATGAACCAGTGCTCAATGTGCGGAAATTCACGTTATCAGTGAAATAACCCAAAGATCCACCACCAACACCACGGCCATAGTTTTCTTGTGCTTCAACACCAACCAAGGCAGTTACTGCATGTTTTTCTGCAAATACATTGCTGTATTTTAAAGTATTGGTAAAAGTCCAAGACCTGTTATAACCAGCGTTTTCGCTAAATGAGTTAGAACCATTGTTTTCAGCGTTTTCATAAGTTCTGAAACCATAGTTGTAATAGTAGAAATTGCTCATGGTACCACCAAATGCAGAACGTGCAGTAAAGTGTTTTGCAAAGTCAATTTCAGCAAAGGCATTACCTTGAATATCCCAAGAGTTACCTTTGTTGTCCATACCACGTACCTGAGATGCAACCGGGTTGGTAGCGTTACCAAGACCTTTTGCAGCTGTACCAGCCCATCCACCATTGATATCTCTTACTGGGATGATTGGTTGTTGACGGTAAGTCATAGAAATTGGGTTACCCTCATCTTGGTTATTAAACCTAGGGTTATCCCTATTAAAGATGTATAAGTTTTCACCAATACGAATATTGTTCTTGATATTAAAGGTAGTATTCACACGAGCAGAATACCTTTTCAGGTAAGTACCAATGGCTGTACCTTCTTGGTTGAAATAGTTCAAAGAGAACAAGTAGGTATTTTTTTCATTACCACCGCTAGCAGTGATGGTATGACTTTGAATTCCTGCTGGTTTGAAGATTTCGTGGAACCAGTCTGTACCAGTTTTATTAGCAGCAACAATCTGATAGATTCCTTTTGAGAAATCAGAAGTATTGTATTTAGCTAAATCAGCAGCTGAAATAGAACCAACAATACCACCATTACCACCATTATTGATGTAATCAGGAATTACTGGATTAGAACCACTACCGTATTGAGGGTGAATGGTAGCTTGTCCAGAGTTTTTAAACGCTAACCAAGTTAGATCAGCCATTCCTTTTGTATCTAACAAGTTAAATACATTACCAGACGGAGGACGCTGAGTACCTATATAAGAGTCATAAGTAATTTGGGCCTTACCAGACCTACCACGCTTAGTGGTAACCACGATAACACCGTTAGAACCACGAACACCGTAAATAGAGGCAGCACCAGCATCTTTCAATACTTGGATACTTTCAATATCAGTAGCATTTAGGTTGGTTAAACTACCTTGAACTCCATCAACAATCACCAAAGGATCAACATTACCAAAGTTGGTAATACCGCGGATACGGATATTAGATCCAGTTCCTGGCTGACCATTTGTGATTACGTTTAATCCAGAAGCTCTACCTTGGAGCATTTGCTCAGGGCTACCAGCTGGAATGGCTTTAAGGTCTTTTACATTTACCACTGATACGGAACCAGTGATGTCTTTTTTCCTTTGTGCAGAGTAACCAGTTACCAGAATTTCATTCAACTGGGTAGTGGTTTCGGACAAAGTAACGTTGAAGGAATTTTTTCCTCCCACTGTTTGCTCTACGGTTTCATAACCAACAACAGTAAACACTAGGATACTTTTATCACTTGGTGCATTAATACTGAAAACACCTTCCCCATTGGTAATGGCTACAGTGTTTGAGCCTTTAACCTCTACCGTTGCTCCGGCGATAGGTTGATTGGCTTTTGTGGTTACTTTACCAGTAACGGGTTTTTGAGCAAACGCATTGAAACAGAAGAAAGCAAGAAAAAGTGCAAGTAGCGCACTCCTGGCTAGCAGATTGTTTTTCGTTGGCATAGCATTTTGGTTGTAAGATGATTAACAGATTCAGAACGAATTTAGAGAGATTTGGCATCTGACAACTTGCATATTTTAACACTTTATTGTCAATTTTTAACAAGCTAATGTGTAATATGTACATACTAATCTAAGTATTATGCATCTAATAATTTTTAATTTGTTAGGTGAAACACATATCAGTTAAGGGTTGTAGGGGAATTTGACGCAAACGTTTGTGTGAAATTCACAAAAAAACAATTCACTAACACTAACAACAGTTAGCCTGTATTTTCTGTTAGTTTTTGATAGGGATAGATGTTACAACCTCAAATCCTTGCAAACGATTGCACATGAAAGGATTATTCAACCAAAAAGCTGATTATTCTTCTTAATAAAAATTATTAAAAAGCATTTCCCGCATCTTAACAAGATAAGCAAGTGGCTATTTGCGGTAATTTTCCGGTAAAACAAACAGCCTCTTGGAGCTACCAAGAGGCTGTTTGCGGAAATTTGCGGAAAAATTAAATGTTTCCCTTTTTTAGTTCATTGACGGCATGGTCAGCGGCTCTAGCTGTTAAAGCCATATAAGTTAAAGATGGATTTTGGCAGGCCGATGATGTCATACAAGCCCCATCTGTGACAAACACATTTTTAGCATCCCAGACCTGGTTGGTTGCATTGAGTACCGATGTTTTGGGATCCTTGCCCATTCTTGCAGTACCCATTTCATGAATCCCATGTCCAATAGCATGTCCATTATCCCAAGAAATAATTTTTTTAACCCCCGCAGCTTCAAACATGGCTACCAAGTCTTCCCTAATTGCTTTGCGCATTTTTAATTCATTTTCCTTGAGCTCGGCATCCATCATCAATACGGGTAAGCCCCACTTGTCTTTTCTATTTTTATCTAGGGTAATTTTATTTTCATGATAAGGAAGAATTTCTCCAAACCCTGTGGCCCCAATGGTCCAAGAACCTGGTTCTGAAATGGCTTCTTTGAATGCCGCTCCAATATTTAGTTCTGCTACTTCTCTACTCCAACCTTGACGGCTTGCCCCACCCTGATAGCCATATCCGCGCAAGAAGTCTCGTTTGTCATTGTTCAGGTTGGCAAATCTGGGAATATAAAATCCATTGGCCCTTCTACCTGCATAATATTGGTCTTCAAATCCTTCTACCATACCCGATGCGCCTAGGTTATAGTGGTGGTCCATGATATTATGACCCAGTTCTCCACTACTGCTTCCTAGCCCTTCTGACCAAATATCGGTGGCTGAATTCATCAACACCCAAGCTGAGTTTAATGCCGATGCATTTAAAAAAACAATTTTGGCATGGTAGGTATAAGTTTGATTGTTCTCAGCATCTAAAACCTCAACCCCTGTTGCCTTTTGGGTATTTTTGTCATAAATCACCCTAGTTACAATACTCCAAGGTCTAACGGTTAGTCTTCCTGTTTTCATAGCCGCGGGTAAGGTAGAAGATTGGGTACTAAAATATCCCCCAAATGGACAACCTTCCCAACAACGGTTACGAAACTGACAAGCAGTTCTTCCAGGAATCGCTGCTGTTAAATTTGCTACCCTTCCAATAAACAAATGGCGTTCATTATTAAACTTGGCTTTGATTCTGGCTGCCACGTCTTTTTCAACACAGTTCAGATCCATCGGAGGAAGAAACTGACCATCGGGTAAATGTGCTAATCCTTCTTTGGATCCACTAATACCGGCAAATTTTTCTACATAGTCATACCAAGGTGCTATGTCTTTGTATCTAATTGGCCAATCAATGGCTACCCCATCTTTGGCATTGGCTTCAAAATCTAAATCGCTCAAGCGATAGCTTTGTCTACCCCATAATAAAGAACGCCCACCTAGTTGGTAACTGCGCCACCAAGTAAAAGGTTTTACTTCTGTATAGGGAGACTCTTCTTCATTTACCCATGAGTCCATCACGCTTTCATTTGCAGCCCATCCCCGATGGATGACTGGATATTTCTTCTTTTGTTCAGCAGTGGTTCTTCCCCTATGTTCTAATTGCCAAGGATCTTTGTCTGCAAATTTATAATCTTTGATGTGCTGATGGTCCCTACCCCTTTCTAACATCAACACTTTTAATCCTTTTTCTGTAAGTTCTTTAGCGGCCCATCCACCACTGATACCTGAACCCACCACAATGGCGTCAAAACTATTTTGCGCTTGGGCTTTGTTGTTAATATAGGTTGTGTCTGACATATTTTTTGATTTGCTTTATGTTTACTTATAGATTTCCTTTTTTGAGTTCTTCTACTGCATGGCTGACCGCCCTTGCAGTTAATGCCATGAATGTGAGGGATGGATTTTGGGTACTGGTAGAAACCATGCTAGCACCATCCGTTACAAACACATTTTTACAAGCATGCACTTGATTGAATGCATTTAGTATAGAAGTCTTTGCATCTCTTCCCATTCTTGCACCACCCATTTCATGAATATCTAATCCAGGTGCTTGTTTGCTATCATTGGTGCTAATATTTTTGCATCCTGCTTTCTCTAACATTTCTGAAGTTTGTTGCAAAAAATCTTTTAAGGATAGCTCATCATTATTGTCATATCCTACAGAAGTTATTAGCTGTGGAATTCCCCATTGGTCTTGCTTTTCTTTGCTGAGCCGAACATGATTACTTGCTTTGGGAATGGTCTCACCTTGCATCATAGCATATATGCCCCAGTCACCCGCTTCTGTTATAGCATCTTTATAGGTACCTCCAATACCCTCAGCGCCAGCCCTACCCCTACCTGCACCAAAATGCACCATATAACCACGTAGAAAATCCATTTCCTGTTTTAGCACATTTCTAAAATTGGGCATCATTACTTGGGTTGGTCTTCTTCCATAATAATACTCGTCTTTAGGACCATCATAAGAGGCAGATACAGTGCCTCGATAATTATGAAATGCCAGGTACTGACCCAATACACCACTATCATTTCCTAATCCATTAGGAAACCTATTTGAGGTGGAATTCATTAAAATTAAATTGGTATTCAAACATGCCGCGTTGACAAAAATTATCTTGGCAAAATATTCGGTGGCTTCTTTTGTAATGGCATCAATGACCCTGACTCCAGTTGCTTTTCCAAGTTGTTCATCATAGATAATGGAATGAACAACCGCATTGGTTTGCATGGTCAAGTTGCCTGTTTGCATGGCCCATGGAATAGTAGCTGAATTGGAACTAAAATAACCACCAAAGGGGCAGCCTCTTTCACATAAGCTTCTAGCCTGACACTGTCCCCGACCTTGTTTAAGATGAAGGTCAGTTGGTTGGGTTAAATGAGCACACCTGCCCTGAACCACATGCCTGCCAGGATAGGCTTTCATAATCTTGGATTGTATTTCCTGCTCCACACAATTCATTTCCCATGCCGGCAAAAATTCACCATCGGGTAAAGTTTCTAATCCGTCTTTGTTCCCACTAATTCCAGCAAATTTTTCTACATGTGAATACCAGGGAGCCAAGTCATTATAGCTAATAGGCCATGGCACGGCAAAGCCATCTCGCTCTGGTCCCATAAAATCATACTTGCTCCAACGTTGGGTTTGTCTTGCCCAAAGCAATGACTTACCACCAACCTGATAGGCCCTAATCCAGTCAAAGGGTTTTTCTTGTTGGTATTCGTGCTCCTTATCTTTCACAAAAAAATGTTCTGTAGATTCTCCAAATGCATAACATCGGGCAACTACGGGGTTTTCTTTTAAAAGTTTGACAGGCAATTCTCCTCTATGCTCAAAATCCCAGGGATTTTTGGTGGCTGTAGGATAGTCTTTTAAATGAACCACGTCTCTACCCCTCTCTAATACCAATGTTTTCAATCCTTTTTCTGTAAGCTCTTTGGCAGCCCAACCACCACTAATCCCCGAGCCTACAACAATGGCGTCAAAACTGTTTTTTTGCTTTCCACCTGAATTAATTTTGGTAGTATCACTAGGCATTGCAATCGTTTAAATTTGCTATTTTTTTAAAACCGGAATAAATCTAAAACATTATTGGCAATCCTTTTGAATAGTTTTACTACAATCATTGACCTGAATAAAAGGAATTGGCTTTGAGCGTTTACCAATTCTAGATAGATGCAGCGAACTCAATATTCAAATTGTCCAATAAATCATTATGAATATCGGTGAAAACCTTATTTTCACTCAATAACGAAGTTGCTGAATGATTAGACACAAATTACTTAGAGAAATTACGCCCTTAAGTGAATCTGATTGTTTTACAGTGTTTAGTAG
>Ga0136644_10000607_pt1 | contig 28633 bp, 22 predicted proteins | sample C_130820_EF_Meta_FD_94780 | JGI IMG/M metagenome (GOLD analysis project Ga0136644, IMG submission 94780) | Freshwater microbial communities from Lake Croche, Canada to study carbon cycling - C_130820_EF_MetaG (v2) (version 2) | ecosystem: Environmental > Aquatic > Freshwater > Lake | place...
CGGGAGGTGTTTAACCTCATGCTGCCCCGTTCGCGCTGCGGACATTGCGGGCACCGCATTGCTTGGTTCGAGAATATCCCCCTACTGAGCTACTTGGTGTTGCGCGGACGCTGTAGCGCTTGTCAGCAAAGGTTCGGCTGGCGCTACCCGCTGGTCGAAGGGCTCACGGGTGCGCTGTTTTTTTTCTGCGTGCAGCGCGAGGGCTTATCCGTTCAGGCGCTCGCCTGGTGCGTGTTTTCTGCCGCCGTGCTGGCGCTGGCCTTTATCGATTGGGACACCACGCTGCTACCCGATGACATCACTCTGCCCTTGCTGTGGGCGGGGTTGCTGGCATCCGCGCTGCAATGGACCTCGGTGGACTTGGTGTCGTCGATCTGGGGCGCCGTGCTGGGCTATATGAGCTTATGGATCGTGTATTGGGCCTTCAAGCTCATCACCGGCAAGGAGGGCATGGGCTATGGCGACTTCAAGCTCTTCGCCGCGCTGGGGGCTTGGTTCGGTTGGCAGGCTTTGATTCCCATCATCCTCATCGCCTCAGGGGTGGGTGCGGTGATCGGCATCGGGCTGAAGTTCGCGGGTCGTCTGCGCGACGGTGTGTACATTCCTTTCGGCCCTTTTTTGGTGCTGGGGGGTTTAGTGGCCATGATTTGGGGCCCCCACGCAGCGCTACGCCTACTGGGGCTGTAAGCGTGCCAGATGGATCACGGAGCCAGGCACACCCAGGTGTGGTCTGGTTGGGGCTAACCGGCGGTATCGGCAGCGGTAAAAGCACCGTGGCCCAGATGCTGCACGACTTGTCTGCCCAGGTGATTGACGTGGACGCCATCTCGCGTCAGTTAACGGCTCCCGGCGGCGCGGCAATGGACGGTATCCGACGCGCTTTTGGCGCTGACTATGTGGGCACTGACGGCGCCATGTTGCGTGATCGCATGCGCGAGCGCATCGTCGGCGATGCAGCAGCCAAGCAGTTGCTGCAATCCATCGTCCACCCGCTGGTCGCCCAGGAAACCGCCCGCCAGGCGGATCGAGCCCACTCCCCTTTGCTGGTGTTCGACATTCCCTTGCTGGTGGAGTCTGCGCATTGGCGCGCTCGGCTGGATCATGTGTTGGTAGTGGACTGCCTAGTGGCGACCCAAGTCGAGCGGGTATGCGCGCGCAACGGATTAGCGGCTACCGCAGTGCAGGGTCTTATTTCTTTGCAAGCCAGTCGCGAACAGCGCTTGGCAGCCGCCGATAGCGTGTTGTTCAATGAAGGTTTGAGCCTGCACGAATTACGCGCTCAGACACACAGACTCGCCAGCGCGTTCGGGCTATGATGCCGAGCTTTTGCGAGACTCCCCTGAGTGATCCTGTACGAATATCCTTTCAACGAGCGCATTCGCACCTATTTGCGTCTGGAACACCTGTTGAACCGAGCGACGGAGTTGGTTTCGCGCGAGTCCCCAGTGGATCACCATTACGCACTGGCCACGCTATTTGAGATCATGGACGTGAGCGCGCGCGCCGATCTCAAGTCCGATGTGTTGCGCGACATAGAAAAGCAAAAGCACAATCTGAATGGCTTTCGTGGCAACCCGGCGATTTCGGAAGCCATGCTGAACCAGATCATTGCGCAACTGGAAACCCTGTTTATCGGGCTCAATAGCGTGCAGGGTAAGGTGGGCCAATCCTTGACCGAAAACGAATGGCTGATGAGCGTGCGCAGCCGCATGGGCATCCCCGGTGGAACCTGCGAATTCGATTTACCAGCCTACTGCGCGTGGCAGCATCTGGATTGCGCGCGGCGCCAACAAGACCTGCACAGCTGGCTGCTGCCGATACAGCCTTTGGGCAACGCGATCCGGATGTTGCTCAAGCTGCTACGTGATGCAGGTGTGGCGCAGAAAATTCTGGCACCCGATGGTCAGTACCAGCAAAACCTTCCTCAGGGGCGTAGCTTTCAGCTGTTGCGCTTGGGCTTGGATGAGCATGCGGCTTGGGTGCCCGAGATCAGCGGCAACCGACTGATCGTCTCGGTGCGCGTGCTGCGCTTACTGGCCGATGGCAAGTCTCAGGCGCTACAAGAAGACGCCAGCCTGGAGCTAACCCTGTGTGCCTGAGCTGAAAGATGAACACCCCCACCGAGCGTATCGTTTCCTGCCCCACCTGCAGCGGTGACAGCTATTACACGCCGCGTAACCCATATCGGCCTTTTTGCTCGGCACGTTGTAAGAACCAAGATTTTGGCGCTTGGGCCAGTGAGTCTTACGCCTTAGCCAACCCCGCGTCAGAGGACACGACGCACGATGGCTCGGATTTGCCGCGCTCAACCTGAGGATCACATTCAGGCCCTCATCGCCGACGACTGGGCAGCGACGCAGCCCTTGCGCGGGCCAGCCCTCCACCGGCTTCACGCCGCGAGTATGGGGGCCCGGTAAGCACGCTCTTGTGCCAACCAACCCAGTACCGGCAGCGTGCCGGGTAAGACGGGGTTGACCTGGACGGGAAAGTTTTCCCACGCCATTTGCTGGCCCTCGCGCATTTGCAATTCGCCCGCCCATTGCGTCACTTTGCAAAAATTCAGGCGCACCAGCGCATGTGGGTAGTCAAAGAGTTCGCTGCGCCACCGCGTCACCGGGCCGATTTGCAGACCTAGCTCTTCAAACAGCTCGCGTCGCAGGGCCTGCGCCACATCCTCTCCGGCCTCCAGCTTGCCGCCCGGGAACTCCCAGTAGGTGGCATAGACCTTGCCGGCCGGGCGCGAGGTCAACAAAAAGCGACCGTCGGCGCGCAGCAATACCCCTACCGCCACCTCAACCGGCGTGCGTCCATCGGCGCTAGCGCTCGCATTCACGCCCCGGCCCGGCCCGCGTAGTCGCGCGCGAACTGGTAGGCCACCCGCCCGCTACGTGAGCCCCGCTCCAGTGCCCACACCAAGGCCTGTGGCCGGGCTTGGGCGATGGCCGCCGGGCTGACGCCAAAACCGGACAGCCACTGCGCGGCAATCGCCAGGTATTCGTCCTGGGTGAAGGGGTAAAAGCTCACCCACAAACCAAAGCGCTCGGAGAGAGAAATTTTTTCTTCCACACCCTCACCAGGGTGTACCTCACCATCAGCGGTGTGCTGATAAGTCAGGTTCTCGCGCATATATTCCGGCAACAAATGGCGCCGGTTGCTGGTGGCATAAATCAGCACATTGGGGGTGGTTGCCGCCACCGAGCCATCCAGCACCGATTTGAGCGCTTTATAGCCGGGCTCGCCATCTTCAAAACTCAGGTCGTCGCAAAAGACGATGAATTTTTCAGGGCGGTCCGACACCACATCCACCACATCGGGCAAGTCGGTCAGGTCGGCTTTGTCCATCTCGATCAAACGCAAACCCTCTGGCGCAAACGCGTGCAAACAGGCGCGCACCAACGAAGATTTGCCGGTGCCGCGTGCGCCGGTGAGCAGCACATTGTTGGCGGGCAGGCCACGCACAAAATGTTCGGTATTGGCACGTATTTTTAACTTCTGCGGCTCAATTTCTTTTAAGTCGCCCCAGTTCATCGCGCCTACATGCCGGATCGGCTCCAGGCAACCGTGGCCCGAAGAGCGCTTGCGGTAACGCCAGGCGATGGCTTGGCTCCAATCCGGCGCGCCCAGGGGCGCGGGCAATACCGACTCGATGCGCGCCATCAGGGCTTCAGCGCGGGCTAGCAATCGCTCAAAAGAGGTATTCATCGTCGTGGATGGAACGGACAAGCGCTGGCATCAAGACCGGTAGTCGGCATTGATAGAAACATAGTCGTGGCTGAGATCACAGGTCCACACGGTGTCGCTGGCAGGGCCGCGCCCCAAGTCGATACGAACCTGTATCTCGCTTTGCTGCATCACGCGTTGACCGTCTTGCTCCTGGTAGTCTGGATGGCGCCCACCTTGTGTGACCACATGCACGTCATCCAGGTACAACTCGATCAGAGTTTGGTCTAAGTCGGCAATACCGGCGTAGCCCACGGCGGCCAGAATACGGCCCAGATTGGGGTCGCTGGCGAAAAAAGCGGTTTTTACCAGTGGCGAATGGGCGACCGCATACGCGACTTGCCGGCACTCCACCGCGCTGGCACCGCCATTTACCGCGATGGTGATGAACTTGGTTGCGCCCTCGCCGTCACGCACAATGGCTTGGGCCAGTTGGCGTGCAACCGTCGTCAAGGCCGCTTTAAGCGCCTGTCCATCCGGACTGTCTAAGGAACGAATCACCGGGTGCGCGGCGCGGCCCGTCGCGACCACGACAAAGGAGTCGTTGGTCGAGGTGTCTCCGTCTATGCTCACGCGGTTGAACGAGGCCTCTGCCAGTTCCAAAGCCAAGCGCGGCATGAGTGCGGCGTCGATGCGCGCGTCAGTGGCCAAAAAACCCAGCATGGTGGCCATATTGGGGCGTATCATGCCCGCGCCCTTGCTGATGCCGGTAACTGAGACGGGCGCGCCCTGAATGCTGAGCCGGGTACTAAATGCCTTAGGCACCGTATCGGTGGTCATGATGGCCTGCGCAGCCTTTGCCCAGTGGTCGGCCTGCGCATCGGCCAGGGCCGCGGGCAGGGCAGCCACGATGCGCTCTACCGGCAAGGTTTCCATGATGACCCCGGTGGAGAATGGCAGTACCTGGTCGGCGGGTACATCCAGCAAGCGAGCCAAGGCGTCGCAAGCCGTAACCGCACGGCGCAAGCCGTCTTTCCCAGTACCGGCATTCGCATTACCGGTGTTGATAAGCAGGGCACGAACCGGGGTGGCCGCCGCGATGCGGCTGCGGCACAGTTGAACCGGTGCCGCGCAAAAGCGGTTTTGCGTGAACACCGCGCCTACGGCGGCGCCTTCATCGAGTAAGAAAACGGTGAGATCATCCCGCGCAGCTTTGCGCACACCGGCTTGGGCAATACCGATTGTCAGACCGTCAATGGGGAGCAAGTCCCCTGGCTGCGGGGCGACGAGATGGACAGGCATAGCGAAACTCTTTTTTAAAACGCCGGGCATGCCCGCTCAGGCCAAGCGGCCGTGGCAATGCTTGTATTTTTTACCGCTGCCACAGGGGCAGGGGTCGTTTCGCCCCACGCGCGGAACCACCGGGTGGCTGCCGTGCAGACCCACCGTGGCCAGATCGACTGTGGTTTGCACCTCTCCGGTTTCGGTGGGTGCGCTGTAGGTCACGTTGGCAATGCGCTCGGCCCTTTGCTCCAAGTCTTCAGCCGCCTGCTCCAACTGCTCGCCTGACTGCACTTGCACCGTGAGCAAGGACTTGGTGACCTCGTTTTTCACCGCGTCCAGCAATTGGCCAAACAACTCGAAGGCTTCACGCTTGTATTCCTGCTTGGGCTGCTTTTGCGCGTAGCCGCGCAGGTGTATACCCTGGCGGAGGTAGTCCAATGCGCTCAAATGTTCGCGCCAGTGCAAGTCGATGCTTTGCAGCAGCACCATGCGCTCAAACGGGGTGAAGTTTTCGGAGCCAATGAGCTGCAGCTTGGCCACAAAAGCCTGATCAGCAGCTTCTACAACCTGGGCGCAAATGTCCGCGTCACTCACCACATCGGCAGCCGCCACGCGAGCCTGCAAGGGCAGCTCAAGCCCCCACTCTTTGGACAGCGCTTGCTCCAGCCCGGCCAGATCCCATTGATCCTCGACCGACTCGGGCGGTACGTATTGACGCACCAGGTCTTCAAAGCAGCCTTGGCGCAACGACGCGATTTGGGCCGACAGATCGGCCGCGTCCAAGATGTCGTTGCGCTGCTGGTAAATCACTTTGCGCTGGTCGTTGGCCACATCGTCGTATTCGAGCAATTGCTTGCGAATATCGAAGTTGCGCGCCTCGACTTTGCGCTGCGCACTTTCTATGCTGCGTGACACGATGCCGGCTTCAATCGCCTCGCCATCTGGCATCTTGAGCCGCTCCATGATGGCCTTGACCCGATCACCTGCGAAGATACGCATCAGCGGATCGTCCAGGCTCAGGTAAAAGCGCGACGATCCGGGATCGCCTTGGCGCCCAGATCGGCCGCGCAACTGGTTGTCAATACGACGCGACTCATGGCGCTCTGTGGCAATGATGCGCAGGCCACCCAGGGACTTCACCAGCTCGTGATCCCGCGCCCATTGGGCACGCAACTGCGCGATGCGGTTGTCTCGTTCCGCCTCGGGCAAGGTGGAATCGGCTTGTACCGCCTCGATGGCTTTTTCCACATTTCCACCGAGCACGATATCGGTGCCCCGCCCAGCCATATTGGTGGCGATGGTAATCATCTTGGAGCGCCCCGCCTGCGCCACGATATCGGCCTCACGCGCATGCTGCTTGGCGTTCAGTACCTGGTGCGCCAGCCCCTCTTTAAGCAGCAACTGATCGATGATTTCGGAGTTCTCTATGGAGGTGGTGCCCACCAGAACCGGTTGGCCGCGCTCGTGGCATTCGCGAATATCCTTGATCGCTGCTTCGTATTTTTCGCGTGTGGTCTTGTAAACCCGATCCAACTGATCCTCGCGGCGGCTGAGCCGGTTGGGTGGAATGACTACCGTTTCAAGGCCGTAGATTTCCTGGAACTCATAGGCTTCGGTATCAGCGGTGCCGGTCATACCGGCGAGCTTTTTGTACAGACGAAAGTAGTTTTGAAAGGTAATGGACGCCAGCGTCTGGTTCTCGGCCTGTATGGTCACGCCTTCCTTGGCTTCCACCGCTTGGTGCAGGCCGTCGCTCCAGCGGCGACCGGCCATTAGGCGCCCGGTGAATTCGTCCACGATCACCACCTCGCCGTCTTGCACCACATAGTGCTGGTCGCGGTGGTACAGATGGCGCGCGCGCAAGCCCGCGTAGAGGTGGTGCACCAAGGTGATGTGCGCCGGGTCGTACAGCGTAGCGCCCTCGGGAATCAGGCCCATGTTGAACAGAATGCGCTCGGCGTTCTCATGCCCTTGCTCGGTGAGAAATATCTGGTGCGACTTCTCGTCCACCGTGAAGTCGCCGGCTTTGGTCACGCCCTCACCCGTGCGCGGATCGGCCTCACCCTCTTGGCGTGTCAGCAAGGGCACAACCCGGTTCAGCGCCAAGTACAAATCGGTCTGGTCTTCGGCTTGGCCGCTGATAATCAGGGGTGTGCGTGCTTCGTCAATCAGAATCGAATCCACCTCATCGACGATGGCGTAGTTCAGTCGGCGCTGCACCCGGTCTGCCACTTCATAGACCATGTTGTCGCGCAGGTAATCAAAGCCAAACTCGTTATTCGTGCCGTAAGTAATGTCGGCGTTGTAGGCCGCCTGCTTCTCCGTGCGTGACATCTGCGGTAGATTCACGCCGACCGACAGGCCCAAAAAGTTGTAGAGGCGACCCATCCACTGGGCGTCGCGGCTGGCCAGGTAGTCGTTCACCGTCACCACATGCACGCCCAAACCAGTCAGTGCATTCAGATAAACCGGCAAAGTAGCGGTCAGGGTCTTACCCTCGCCGGTTCCCATTTCAGAAATTTTGCCTGCATGCAAAGACATGCCACCTAGTAGCTGCACGTCAAAGTGGCGCATCTTCATCACCCGCTTGGAGCCTTCGCGCACGACGGCAAACGCATCCGGCAACACCGCGTCTAGCGGCTCGCCGCCTTGAACGCGGGATTTCAGCAGCGCGGTCTGCGCCTGCAGTTGCGCGTCGTCCAGCTTCTCGTACTGGGTCTCCAGCGCGTTGATGCGCTCAATCGACTTGCGGTAAGCGCGCAACAAACGGTCATTGCGGCTACCGAAGATTTTGGTAAGGAAATTTGTCGCCATAAGTGCTGCTATCTGCGCACCGTACGCCTCGCAGGACTCGGCGGCGCGCAAACCCTGTGTTTTGGTGCGGGTTCGGTCGGGTGACCTGCGCCACTAAGCGCGCAGGCAAATACGCGAGTTTACCTGCGCCCCGGCCCCCAGTGAGCAGCGTCTGGCGTAGTGCCTGCCTTCGGTGCGGCCGCACTCGCAAGCACCGGGGCTTTGGCGGGCAAGCCACGCCCGGCGGCGAGGAACTTTTGCGGATCCTGGGGAACCCCTTGCACCAAGACCTCAAAATGCAGGTGGGGGCCGGTTGAGCGCCCGGAGGTGCCCACCTCGGCAATTTGCTGCCCGCGACGCACCAGGTCGCCCTTTTTCACCCCCACGCGCAGGGCGTGGGCATAGCGGGTCACCAGCCCGTTTCCATGATCGATCTCGGTCAAATTGCCATACGCGGGATGCATTTCCTGGGTGACGACCACACCGCCCGCCGCAGCCATGATGGGTGTGCCCGGTTCGGCCTGAAAGTCCAACCCCGTGTGCAAGGCAGAGCCCCCGGTGAAGGGATCGATACGCCAACCAAATGCCGACCCCAGGTGCGCTTGCAGCACCGGCTGCTGCGTGGGAATCATCAATTTGCGGATTTTTTGATCGAACAAGCGCGACTCCATCACCGTCAGCAAGTCCGTGCGTTGATCGGTTATCTTGTCCAAATCTGCCAGCGTGTCACGCAACTCCTGCATAGACAAGGGGCGCCCTAAAACCAGCTCACCACCCCGGCCTGGAACGGCTTTGATATCGCTCGGGTTGATGCCAGCCAAGCCAGACACCCGCTCACCCAAGGACTCCAATTGCACCACTTTGGCCTGCATCTCCCCGAGCTTGCGCGCCATGGCGTCTAAGTTTTCACGCATGAACCGATCGCGCTGCTCAAACTCATCCTTCACCACCCATTTCACCAAGGCACCGACCACCGGCCACCCCTCGCGCGCGCCCTTCAAAAACACCCAGTGATACAGGCCCGCCGCGATCAGCATTAAGCTCAGTGAAGCCAAGAGCGTGGCCGCTATCAACTGTGCGCCGCTTAAGTGAATGGCCCTGCTCTTGGCCAACCACGCATCCGTGATAATCAAATGCATTGTGTATTCTCCTCTCGCATCCAAGCAAACAAAGGCTGCGCTCTCGCTCTATGAGGCCGCGCAGGGTGCACCCGCGTTGTCTCAGCTGATGCGGTTGATCCAAGAGTCCAACCACAGACTGCAGGCCATCAGCCCCCTTATTCCATCATCCATGCGTAGCAGCGTGCGGGCCGGTCCGATACAGGGCTCCACCTGGTACCTGTTGGTCAACAGCAGCGCCGTAGCAGCCAAGTTACGGCAACTTACTCCGCTGCTGGTGCAGGCCCTGCAACAAACTGGCCAAACGGTAAGCTTAATTCAAATTAAGGTTCAAATTCGCTCCACCACCGATTGAAGGCAGGCGTCGCACGCAGATTTCAAGCGGAACAGGCACACTGCACCCGGTTTGAGTCCCACAGGGCATTGGCAAGACTGCATGTTATGACTGACAAGTCCCGATCCGGCGCCAGTGAGCGCGCGCAAGCCTTGGCCTCTTCGGCACCCGTCACGCTGGAGATGGTCGCCAAACGGGCCCAGGTGTCGCCGAGCACCGTGTCACGCATACTGAACCGCACGGCCACCGTGAGTGGCCCCAAAAAAACGGCGGTGGAACAAGCGATCGCAGAATTGGGATTCGTCCCCAACCCCGTGGCCCGAGGACTTGCCGGTGGACGCACACTGAGTATCGGAGTCGTGACGCAGGCGATTGACAGCCCGTTCTATGGCGCGGCCTTACGAGGGATTGAAGCCAAACTCAATCCTGCCGGTTACAGCCCACTTTTTGTCAGCGGCCAGTGGCACGCCAACACCGAGGCGCGATGCATAGACATGCTTCGTTCGCGTCGTGTGGACGGCATCATCATCCTGATGGGCCGCTTGCCAGACCAGGCCTTGAAGGCGTGGGCAAAGTCCCTCCCCCTAGTAGTGACCGGGCGCGACCTCCAAGCGAACAATCTATACGCGCTGAACTTCAACAATTTCGAAGGCGGCCGCTTGGCCACCCAGCACTTGGTCGAACTCGGGCACCGGCGCATCGCCTTCATATCCGGCGACCCGGAACACCCGGATGCCGCCGAGCGGCTTCGAGGCTATCGCGCCGCACTAGAGCAGGCTCACATCGCTTTTCGCCCGGAGTGGGTGCAACAAGGCGAATACCAGGAACAAAGCGGCCAAGTCGCGGTTGATCGGCTATTAGCCAGCGGCGAATCCTTTACCGCCATTTTTGCTTCCAATGACCAGATGGCGTTTGGCGCCGGTTTGGGGCTTTACCGGCGCGGTGTGCGTGTGCCCCAAGAAATGTCCTTAGTCGGCTTTGACGACTTACCCTCCTCGCTTTACACCACCCCTCCGCTGACGACCATTCATCAACCCGCCTATGAGTTGGGTCAGGTGGCGGCACAAGCCATTTTGGAATTGCTGGGTGGCCGTGTGCCCACCATGCAGTTACCGGCACCCCGACTCATCGTCAGAGAGTCCAGTTCGCGTTTGTCTTAACCGCTTCTCCACCGAGGACGAAAAACACGGGATTTCCCTTGCTTGGGCACCGCATAGGCCATCTCTATAATCAGCTGAAAGCGCTTTCATATTTTCAGCCACTATGCCCAAACCAGACGGACTGACCGAGTTTCCCCTGCCGTTCACTTGGAGAGGGTGGGTGCCTTCGCAGGCACCCAGTGGGTACTGGATCCGCACGGTGCGGTGGTGCTTGACGGTTGCCGGAATCGGTTTGACGCTGCTGTCCGCACAGGCCCAGACGGTGCTTACCGTAGCCGCCTACCCCGCAGTGGATGAAATCGTCCGCGCCGCGATTCCATTTTGGAAAAAAGCGCATCCCGGCGTCGATATCAAAGTGGTCAGTCGGCAGTTAAACGATCACCACATCGCCATGACGACCGCGCTATCCACCGCCTCGTACCTTCCCGATGTGATGGCGTTGGAGGTGGGCTATGTCGGACGATTCGCGCAAGGTGGCGGGCTGGAAGACCTGAGCCTAAGCCCCTATTCAATCCGGCAGCTTCAAGGGCGCTATGTTCAGTATGCGTTTCAGCAGGCGAACAGTCGCAAAGGGGCCGTGGTTGCAGCCCCCACCGATATCGGCCCCGGAACTCTGCTTTATCGCGCGGACATCCTGTCCCGAGCCGGAGTCAGCGAAGCCGCAATGACCCGCTCATGGGACAGCTTTGTAGATGTCGGCGCCCAGATCAAGGCCCGCACGGGGGCATACCTGATCGCCCATGCACGCGACTTGAAGGACATCCTGATCCGCACCGGCATCCAACCCGGCGAAGGCTTGTACTTTGACGACCAATCCAGAGTGCTCGTGCGGTCGCCGCGCTTTGTGCGCGCTTTTGCGCTGGCGCGCCAGCTACGGCTGCAAAAACTCGACGCCAAGGTCATTGCTTGGTCCAGCGAGTGGTCAGAAGGCTTTAAGCGCGGCACCATCGCGACGCAACTATCCGGTGCCTGGCTGGCCGGGCATCTGCACAACTGGCTCGCCCCCAACACCGAGGGGCTTTGGCGCGCCGCGCAACTCCCCGAAGGCGCCTATGCCTCTTACGGCGGTACTTTTTTCGCCATCCCCCGGGGCACAGCTGCGGCGAACAAGCAGTTGGCGTGGGAGTTCATTCAATTCATGACGCTGAATCGCGATATGCAACTCAGCGCCTTCAAAACGCAAGACGCTTTTCCGGCACTGGTGGAAACCCATGACGATCCGTTCTTCGACCAGGAGATCGCGTTCCTAGGTGGCCAAAAGGCCCGCATACTGTGGCGCGAAGCGGCACGGCGCGCGACGGCGTTGGCGGTACATAAGCAAGATGCTTTTGCAGAAGAAGTCATCAATACCGAACTGGACAAGGTGCTAGAAGGTGGAAAGGATATCTTCATCGCCTTGGGCGACGCTGAGCGCTTGCTGACGCAACGGGCTAAACGCTAAAGGCTTAGCGCGTATCGATGTCACATCTTGTTGATTCAGGAACACCTCTATGAAGTTACCTGCTTTGTTGCGACTATCGCCGCGCTTTGCGCCCTATGCTTTACTCAGTCCGTTCGTCGCCTTGTTCCTCCTATTTGGTGTGTTTCCTTTAGGTTTTTCATTATATTTGGCCTTTCAGACCTGGGAACCGACCGGTGGCCTGCGAGCCATGGAGTTCGTTGGATTTGACAATTACGCTTTTATTTTGAGTGACGAATGGTTTTGGAAATCGCTACAGAATACACTTTGGTTAGCCCTTGTATCTGGTGTACCGCAACACTTAATCGCTATTCCACTTGCCTATTTTATTCACTCATCGTTTAAACGCATGCGCAACGCGGTGGTCGGCGCATACTTTATGCCCTATATCACTTCCACCGTAGCGATTGCTATTTTATTCAGCTCTCTGTTTTCTACAGATTATGGTTTAATTAATGCAGGACTGCGTACCCTTAGCCAACTGCCTATCGTGGGCGGCCTATTTTCAGGAAACTCGGTCGATTGGTTGAACGATCCGGCACGCATCAAACCGGCTATCTCCATGTTGGTATTTTGGCGCTATGTCGGCTTCAATGTTGTTTTGTATCTGGCCGCATTGCAAACGATACCCAAAGACATTTATGAAGCGGCCACAATGGACGGCGCTGGTCGTCTGCAACAGTTCTGGTTTATCACCCTCCCCAGCTTGCGGCCCATGATTTTCTTTGGCGTGACCCTGAGCGTGATTGGTGGTTTACAGTTATTTGAAGAACCTTTCATCCTCACCGACGGGCGGGGTGGTACCGACCAAGCAGGCATGACGACAGCCATTTATCTGTATCGCATGGCTTTTGACTTCAATGACTTTGGTGCCGCCAGTGCTATGTCTTGGCTGTTGTTTATTCTGGTGGCTCTCATGACTTGGCTGACCAACCGTGCGTTCCGGTCGCCCGAGGCGCGCAGCAGATGAAGGGAACCAAAATGAAAACTACCACGACTCATTTGGCTCCTTGGGCAGCCTACGGCGTCGTATTTGTGGGCGCCTTGGTCATGTTGGCTCCCTTTTACTTTATGTTTGTTTTTGCCAGCCATTCTCGTTCTGAGATATTTAATCTGCCACCACCTATTTGGTTTGGAGATGATTTACTGGTTAATCTTAGCATCTTAACTCAAAAGATACCCTTTTGGCGTAACTTAGGCTTAAGCTTGTATGTTGCCGTTATTTCCACCATCTTGACCTTGCTCTTTTGTTCTATGGGTGGTTATGCTTTTGCATTGTTTGAATTTCGCTTTAAAAACGCACTTTTTGGTTTGGTAATGGCAACCATGTTATTACCTTCATTTATGAATATGATCCCCACCTTCATGATTATGAATTTGCTGGGCTGGATTGACGAACCACGTGCGCTGTATATTCCAGGGGCGGCTAGCGCATTCGGTATATTTCTGATGCGGCAATTCGTAGCTTCCTCGATTCCTAAAGATCTGGTAGAAGCAGCCCGTATGGATGGATGCTCTGAAATTGGGATTTATTGGCGCATTGTGCTTCCATTGCTGAAACCGGCATTGGGCACCTTGGGCATTATAACTTTCATTGCATCGTGGAACAATTTTATTGGTCCCTTGATCGTTATGCGGTCTCCGGAAATGTATACCCTGCCCTTGGCTTTACGTGGTTTACAAAATCCAGTCAATACCGAATGGGGAGCTTTAATGACTGGCTCAGCGATTGCAACTTTGCCGTTAATCGTGTTGTTTATTCTATCCTCGCGTCAACTGATAGCTGGCTTGACCGCCGGAGCGGTCAAATGAGTAACTATTTGCAGCATAATCGCTTCATCTCCTAATTGTATTTCTTATTCCATGACAGAAATTGATAACGCTAGGTTAGTCGCCAAGTTTCCTGCTGATTTTGTATGGGGTGTCGCAACCAGCTCATTTCAAATTGAAGGCGGAGCGCGGTCAGACGGCAAGGGGCTTTCCATCTGGGATACGTTTTGTGCCGTTCCAGGCGCGATTGCTGACCACAGCAATGCCGATATCGCTTGCGATCATTACCATCGCTGGGAGAGCGATCTGGACTTGATTGCGGGGCTGGGCGTGAATGCCTATCGATTTTCAGTGTCTTGGCCACGTGTGCGCCCCAGTGGGTCAGGCAACTGGAATGTGAAGGGCTTGGATTTTTATGACCGCTTGGTGGACGGGCTTTTGCACAGAGGCATGCAGCCTTACTTGACGCTGAATCACTGGGATTTGCCGGCTGAGTTGCAAGCATTAGGCGGCTGGGCGGCGCGCGACACGGTTCATCGGTTTGTTGAATATGCGCTGGGTTTGCAGGCAAGGCTGGGTGACCGCGTAGCCAGCATCACCACCCATAACGAGCCATGGGTGATGGCCACTTTGGGGCACGAAACAGGCGTTTTTGCGCCAGGTATCCAAGATCGAGCGCAGGCCGCCCAAGTCTCGCACCACCTGCTACTGAGCCACGGCTTGGTATTGCAAGCGCTGCGCGCCCAAGGCAGTTCGGCCAAACTTGGCATCGTGCTCAATCTTGCACCCATTTATCCTGCCACAGAGAGCGCCGCAGATCGCGCCAAGGCCCGATTGGAAGACGGGCGCTTACTGCGCTGGTACATGGATCCCCTGTTCCATGCGCAATACCCCAGCGACGTGTTGGAGTTTTTGGGCTCGGATGCACCGCGCGTCGAGCTTGGCGACATGCAAGCAATCGCCCAACCGATGGATTTTTTGGGCATCAATTACTACTCGCGCACCGTGGTGAGCGCGGGCGGAGACTGGGACGTGCATCAAGGCGGTCTAGACATCACCGATATGGGCTGGGAAATCTATCCGCAAGGTTTGACTGAGTTGCTGGTTCGGCTGCATCGTGACTATCCGGTTCCCCCCCTATACGTCACAGAAAATGGGGGCGCTTTCAAAGACGAACTGCTGGCGGGCCGGGTACACGATGCCCAGCGCACGCGCTACATCTACAGCCATATCGAAGCCGTGGCGGCGGCCATGGCTGCGGGCGTTCCCATGGCTGGCTACATGGTGTGGAGCTTGCTCGACAACTTTGAGTGGGCCTCGGGGTACGCCAAGCGCTTTGGCATTTTCAGGGTCGAGTACGAAACCCAGGCACGCATTCCCAAGGACAGTGCCTTGTGGTATCGGGACTTTCTGAGCGCGCAAAAGGCGCATCGTGGTGGTCTGCGTTCATTGAGTAAGCCCGCGCCAAAACCGGCGCAGATGGCTATCACCGGAGCATGAAATGGGACAAGTTTCTCTCAGAGGCGTTCGCAAAAGCTATGGTTCCACGCAGATCATCAAAGGTCTTGACCTCGAAGTGAATGACGGCGAATTTCTGGTTTTTGTGGGTCCGTCGGGGTGCGGCAAATCAACCACGCTGCGCATGATTGCCGGCCTGGAGGACATCAGCGCAGGTGATTTGTTTATCGATGGCGTGCGCGCCAATGAGCTGCGCCCCTCAGACCGGGGCGCGGCCATGGTGTTTCAAAGCTATGCGCTGTATCCGCACATGACGGTGGCCGAAAACATGGGCTTCGCCTTGAAAATGGCCGGCGTTTCCCGCCGCCAGCGCGAGGCGCAGGTGGCCCAAGCCGCTGATATTTTGCGTATTCATGAACTGCTGCAGCGCTATCCCAAGGAGCTATCGGGTGGCCAGCGGCAACGGGTGGCGATTGGTCGCGCCATTGTGCGCAAGCCCAAAGTGTTCCTGTTTGATGAGCCGCTTTCCAATTTGGATGCGTCGCTACGAGTCAGCATGCGCATTGAACTCTCGCGCTTGCACAAGGAGTTGGGTAGCACCATGATTTATGTCACCCATGACCAGGTCGAGGCCATGACCATGGGGGATCGCATCGCGGTGTTTAACAAAGGCATCGTGGAGCAGCTCGGGCCCCCTTTAGAGCTGTACAACCGCCCGGCGAATGAGTTTGTCGCTTGTTTTTTGGGTGCGCCACGCATCAATTTGATCGAACGCCCGCCCAGGGTGGACGCGGCCTCGGCGCATCTGGCGCTATGGGATTCGCTGACGCACACCAGCTCGGAGCGGGTGCAGCGCTGCGGCATTCGACCGGAACACCTGCGTGTCGTCCCCGCCGGGCAAGGCGTGAGCGCCGTGGTGGTGTTGGCCGAACACCTGGGTGACTCGTCCATTCTTCACCTGAAGCTTGAGGGCTTGGACGAACTGGTGAACGCCAAAATCGCGGCCGGACATCAAGCGTGCACGGAGGGCACCACAGTCGGCCTACAGGTTGCCTCATCCTGGGCCTTGGCTTTTGACGCACAGGGCCGACTCATCGCATGAAGGCATTGCATACGAACCAGCCCGAGCGGGTGAATGACCAGGCTGGCTGGACACTGGTCTGGCACGACGAGTTTGACGGCGATCAAATTGACACCAGCAAATGGGACTTCGACATTGGCAACGGTTTTTTCGATTACCGACGCCACCAGTGGGTAGCAGGCTGGGGCAATGAAGAGCTGCAGTACTACACCGAGCGACCAGAAAACGCCTTTGTTAAAGACAGCGTGCTCACTATTCGGGCCGTGAAGGAGTCTCTGCATGGCTGCGGCTATACCTCGGCCCGCCTGAAAACGCGCAAGCGCGACGGCAGCCCGCTGTTCGTTAAACAGTACGGACGGTTCGAGTTCCGGGCCAAAGTCCCCTGGGGAAAGGGCATCTGGCCTGCGCTGTGGCTGCTTCCCCAGGACGACAGCTACGGGCCTTGGGCCGCGTCGGGCGAAATTGACGTGATGGAAATTGTGGGCGAAAAACCCACGCAGGTACTGGGCAGCCTGCACTTCGGTTCGGGTTTTCCGGCGCGAGAGTTGGTCACGCACGTCAAGGCGCTACCCGAGGGCGGCGCGGTCAGCGATTGGCATGTGTACGCAGTCGAATGGGAGCCAGGCGAGATTCGCTGGTTGCTGGATGGCGTGGTGTGGGCCAGCCAGTCGCACTGGTGGAGTTGCAGCAAAACAAGAGACGGAGTGGGCGTGGCTGCGAAACGCAGCAGCGACCTCAATCCCTGGCCAGCGCCTTTCGATCAAGGCTTTTACCTGCTCATGAATGTCGCTGTCGGCGGCAACTTTCCCGGTGTACCCAACGCGCACACCCGGTTTCCTGCTGAGTTGGCGGTGGACTATGTACGCGTTTACGACCGGATAGGCGGCTACCCCTCCACCAAGCCACGCAGCAAAGGGCGCCTGCCGTACACCAAACCACCCAGCTCGCCCCCCGGGCGAACCACCTGAGATAAAAAATGTCGCGTGGCCCCCTATCCCCGCCCGGTCACCAGCCGACATGGCAGCCTGCACCTGGCTCTACGTCGGACTCGGTAGAGGTGTCGTACCAATGGCCAGTCACGGCGCGGGAGGTGCCCCGCACGGCTGCAACTGCTGCAACTGCTGCAACTGCTGCAACTGCTGCAACTGCTGCAACTGCTGCAACTGCTGCAACTGCTGCAGCGGCAACGGTAACGGCGGTCGCGCTGCAAGCTGACACCGCTACGCAACGTTCACGGCGGCTGCACGGCTTGTGCTTCAGTGCCTATGCAGAGGGGCAAAGACCCGGCAGCCCGGTGGAAGAAGCACCCATTCGCGCGCTGCTGGAAATCATCCAACCCCATACGGAGTGGGTTCGCATTTTTTCTTGCACCGAGGGCCATGAGCGCATTCCGCAGATTGCCCACCAGCTCGGTCTGAAAACTTTGGTGGGTGCTTGGCTGGGAACCGATGAAGCCGCCAATGAGGGGGAAATCGAAGCGCTGATTGACGTGGCGCGATCAGGCAACGCCGATATCGTTGCGGTAGGCAACGAGGTCATGCTGCGCGAGGACATGAGCGAGGCAGCCTTACTGGCCTATATCCAGCGTGTTCAGCACGCGCTACCAGGGGTGCCGGTGGGCTACGTGGATGCGTATTACCTGTTTGAGAAGCATCCGCGCCTTGCCGCTCAATGCGACGTGCTGCTGGTTAATTGCTATCCATTTTGGGAAGGCTGCCCCATCGAGCAGGCGCTGGCTTACATGCAAAGCATGTACCGGCGGGCGGTGGCGGTAGCGAACGGGAAAAAAGTCATCATCAGCGAAACCGGTTGGCCCGACCAGGGCAGCCCCGTTCATGCGGCCGTTCCGGGCAAAGAAGCGGCGAAACGGTATTTTTTTCAATGCTGCGAATGGGCTGAAGCTGAGCATATTGACTTGTTTTATTTTTCCGCTTTTGATGAGTCCTGGAAAATAGGTGTTGAAGGGGATGTGGGTGCCCATTGGGGTTTATGGGATCAACAGCATCGGCTCAAATTCAACTTATTGGATAGCCAATGAAATCTACAATCCGTCTGCCCAGCGTCAAGAGTGGGGCCGCTATTTGCTACTCGGGTTATCGGGAACATCAAAGCCCTAGCGATCAGACATACCCTTCTTTGCAGCAAATCCATGAAGATTTGCTGCTTCTTGCGCCGCATTGGCAACATCTGCGTTTGTACGACTGCTCGCTGCATGCCCATCGCGTGCTGCAAGTGATTGCGGCCGAGGGTCTTGATTTCGAGGTCATGCTGGGTGCCTACCTGGGCCCCGAGCTAAACAACCCGGCTTGCCCGTGGGGTGGCGTATATAGCGATGCGGTGTTAGACCAGAGCAAGCAGGAAAATGAGCGGGAGTTAAGGCGCCTGGTTGATTTAGCCAATCAGTATCCGGCCATCGTTTCTTCGGTTGCGGTAGGCAACGAGGCCACTGTGGACTGGACCGATCATCTGGTTTCTGTGCCACAAATGATCGCCTACGTTCGATGGGTAAAAGAGCGCGTGGAGCAACCCATTAGCTTTTGTGAAAATTACGTGCCGTGGCAATACAAATTGCGCGATTTAGTTCCCGAGTTAGACTTTATTTCTATTCATACTTATCCGGTGTGGGAATATAAGTCTATTCATGAGGCGCTGGCCTATACCCAGGCCAATGTACTCAGTGTGAGTACTCGCTATCCCGACAAGCCCATTGTTGTCAGCGAGGCTGGTTGGACTACGGGTTCCAATGGGCGCGGTATTCGGCCTGAATCGGCTTCCGAAGACTTGCAAGCCGTTTATTGCCGCGAATTGATGCAGTGGTCTAAGCGCTGCGGTGTGTTGGTCTATGTGTTTGAAGCTTTTGACGAACCATGGAAAGGCTCGCCCGATCCCATGGAGCCGGAAAAGCATTGGGGTTTATACACGGTCGATAGACGCCCCAAAAAAGTGGTGCACGATCTGTTTTCAACGCCTTGTTTTTAGCGACCGTGCTCAAGACGCGCACAACCTGTCAGCCGATTCGCTAGGCGGACAAATAAGTCGCAATCGAGCGCGGCGGCAGGGTGGTGGTGGCTTGGTGTGTACCCACTTTCAAGCAAAACGACAGGGCCTGTTCCTGGCGGTTGAGCACCACCACGGCGACCGAGCCGTCGGGATTACGAAAGGCCGTGCTCTCTAGCGCTTGCAGCGTAGCGGCGCAAAGAATGCGCTGAGCGCCAGGTCGTATAAAACGGCTGAAGTGTCCCAGGTAGTAGTAAGCGCTTTGATACATCACGTGCTCAGATGCGGTGTCAACCAGCACCGGCGCGCTGCAAAAATTGGCTACGTGGTTCGGGCCACCGTGCTCGTTCAGCACCAGGTTCCAATCGATCCAACCCACGGTCCAGCGATTCAGGTCATTGATGATGGCGTGGGCATAACGCTCGCCCACCTCCCATGAATCAGCATGCGGCCCGCCTTCCTGGCAACCCTCGGTAAACAAAAGCTGTTTGTCTGGCCAGGCGTCGTGCATCAGTTGGACTTGCTCAAAATGCGGCTCGCCGTACCAGTGAAAGCCCGCACCCCACACGTAACGGGACGCCTCTGGGTCTGCGTACACGGTGCTGGCCCGCTCCACCAAGTGGTTGCGGTTGTGATCCCAGCACACGATTTTGATGTGGGCTAAACCGGCTTTTTCCAGCTCAGGCCCCAGGAAATCTCGCACGAAATCGCGCTCCTGGGCTGCGGTGTACAGGCAGGAGTCCCAGCGTTGGCGCGCCTCGGGTTCGTTTTGTGTCGTCACGCCCCATATGGGTACGCCTTCTTCCGCATAAGCCTGTATGAAGCGCACAAAGCAGCGCGCCCAGGCGGAGCGGTACTGTGGCAGCAAGTAGCCGCCCTGGTTCATCTGCCCCGTGCTCTTCATCCAGCCCGGCGGGCTCCAGGGCGAGACCAAGAGCTTGACGGGCTGCGGCGCCACCCGCAGCGCGGCCTGGATAAACGGCAACAGGGCTTGCCGGTCGCGTTGAATCGAGAAGTCGCGCAACGAGGTGTCGCCAACGGTTGACGCATGCGCATAGTTACCCAGCGAAAAATCGCAGCTATTCATGTGCAGGCGGCACAGGCTGTAGCCATGGCCTGCATGCGTGCCAAAGTAAGCATGCAACAGCGCCTCCCGCTTGGCGCCGCTCAGCTTCAACCACGTCACAGCGGCAGCCTCGGTGAACGCACCGCCAAAACCTTCTAGCGTTTGAAAGCACCGACTGGCATCCACCCAAACCGAGGGCTGATCCGTGATCTCGTCGGAAATGGCGCAAGCCTGCAAAACCGGCTGCTCAGACAAACGGGCCTGCGTATCGCGAGCCGACAAAAAGTATCGCATCACGCCGCGGGGCGGCGCTGTTGCCAAGCGCCTAAGGCCCTGGCAGCAGCAGCCCCATGCTCATCACCGGGACCAGTAAATATTGTCCACATAGATGACGGGCAGGCCGGTGGTGCCCGTTGCTTTACCGGTATTTGCAAAGCGATCGGCGATTACGAAGAAGTTATAGATCAAGGACGCATCCCCACCGTTGCCCTTGGTTAGGGTAGAGATGGGAATGGACACATCGCACCATACCCCCGTGTTGCAGTAGCCATATTCGCCATTGGAGATGGGGATATACGCATCTACTGACCCGGCATCGGACGTACCGGTTCGTATGCCCACCTCTACTTTGCCGGGATAAGTGGTCTTGACGCTAAAGTGAAGACTGCCCGATGTGGCGAAATTCGACAGGTTTTGCGACACGTCGTCTATGGAGCCGTAGAAGATACCCCAGCCCCAAGAGGCCGGTACCGGCAGGATGCGGGCGCTGTGCACCCCCTCGGACGCGGTGGTCGTGTCGTCGGAACCGATGGCGGTGGCTTCCCAGGCGTTCCACGACGCGGCGCCGCTGCCTGTGGTGGGTGGGCTGGCCTCGCCTGTCACACTGGTTTCAGAAAATAGCTTGTAGCGGCTAGCCGTTACCGCCGTACCCACCACCGGGGGCGTGAAGTAAATGGCATTGCTCGCGGTGTAGGTGCCCGAATCCGGCGTGCAGGTGCTGCAACTAGACTGGATAACGTAGCGTGCCTTGCGTGCGGTAGTAAATAACCCCCACTTGTCGTCCGTGCCCTTCCAGGGTTCGTCGAAGGCCTCAAACCAAAACACAGCCTGTGGCCCGGAACCCCCACGACTGGCATCCGCCCAGGTGGCCAAACGGTCGTAAAACATCTTCTGATTCACCGGATGGGCCAGGAATTTGTACCAGTCTTGACCCGAGGAGTCCACCGCTTTCCAGCCCGTTTCACCAATCGTGATAGGCATCTTGGTCAAACCTAAACTGTCCAAACTGGCTCTGACTTTGTTGTAATCGCTCTTGGTAGATGCCATGGCCGCGTCCATCATCGCAGCGGCTCGGTCACTGGCAGTCACACTGCGTTGGCGCCAATCCCATAATTCGTAATGCGCGTCCACCATGGCATAGGTATGCATGGACACAAAATCGATCTGATCAATCACGACCTTAGCCGTTGTGGTATCCGTAAAAAAAGCCCAATTATCATCTGTCGTAATAGGTTGAGTAATTTGACGGCGTACTTCAGCAATATGTGCCGCCATCACGGCCGGTTTAATATAATTAGTAGTCCAATAAACCATGGTTTCATTACCCACGCTCACCGCTTGCACGATGTCGCTGTAAATGCTAGCCAAGGCAATACCGCGGGCTTTTTGATCTTGGCTGTATGTATCAGCGCCTGACTGGATATAGATGCCCAGTTGTACCTTGAGCGGTAGGCTGTTATCGCGTATCACTTTGAGCGTGGTATTCGCAACCTTTTCGCTGCTATCGAACAGACGAATGACGCCGATACCAGCCGCGACCAGCAAAGATAAATCTTGTTTGACATTCGCTTCGGTAATCTGCTCGGCATCCAGTCCCGCGACAGAACTGGCGGTGCGGTAGGGCGAGTAATTAACGGCCTTAGCTGACGTGAACGAGGACGGCAGGGCGCGCAGGCTGCCGCGCAAGTCGGTCACCGGCGTTTGCCCGCCACCGCCGCAGGCGCTCAAAACAACAGCGATCACGAGCAAGGCTGTGGCATGAAGCCACTGGAACAGTTTAAACGGCATAGTCATACATTCTTTCGATTGCGCAAATCAATGATTCGATTCAATAGTTTAGAAACTGAGTATCGCACCTACATTGATCCAATTTCCATCACGCGAGACACGAGCATCAATTCCATTTCCATCTGCGTTACCCGGCATCGACATAGGTGATAGGCCACGCTGGGTATAATGCGTGCGCCCCAGTGTCAAATAGTACTTCAGATCGTTGGTCTGCTGATACTGAACCCCTGCCGTAGTTACGACCGCAGAGTTATGCTGCCCGCGATTACTGGGATTATCGGTTTTGGCGGTGCTGTAATAAACTAAACCTGCCAGATAGATGAATTTTTCTCGGCGGTATCTGGTACCTAATAAGTAGTCGAATGAGCTGGCGCCATAGCCTGGCGAGCCGATTGTTGCGGAGCTGGTATTCCAGTCCACATTGAACATATTACTCCATTGACCACTCGCCAACTGAAGGGCGTTGGCACCACTCCAACGATTACGCCGTACACCGCCCGAAACTTCTAATTGAGAGTTAAGCTGGTAACGCGCCATCAGCATGGCGATACTTTGGTGATTTCCGCTTAAATAGGCGGAGTCGTCTGATGCGTTCTGCACCAAACCCGCAAACGGCGCTTTACCCCAGGCGCCGCCCCCGCCATTCTTGGCGTCTTGGTACATGGCATCGATAACCAAATCGCCACGGTGGTACTGGGTGTACAACTCCAAAAAGCTGGGTTTGTGAATCTGGAACTTGGTGTCGCCAAAGTCATAAGTGGCCTCAATCACCAAATCACCCTGCGCCACATCCAGCGGGCGCGAGGTGTAGCGGTAAGCGTTGGTCAACATGCCATAGCCCGCGCCAGTTGCCGACCAGGCTGACGACAGCGCTAAGTTTGTGCCGTAGGGATAGTCCGCCACACTCCAGGCGCGAGTCGTCATGGCGCCCGCCCGCAGGCTGCCGTAGTCCTCATGACTGACGGCGATGTTTTTTTGGTACCAATAGTTGGGCACATCGACTTTGCCGCCATAGCGCACCTGGGTGTATTGGCCACCCGTGGTGTAGTCTATCCAGCGCTGGCTTAGCAAGCCCGACAGCTCCCAGCCATTAGCGAATTTGTGCTTCACGCCCAAGTAGGGCTGCACTTGCCAAAAGGTGGTGGACATGGTGCTGTAGTCATGGCCAGAAATGATCGCGTCGGCCCAGCTTTTTTGCTTGCCTTCTGTGTTGGACACGACTTGGCAGCCGATACAACTGTTGCTGACCCGACCCAAGGTGGCCTCGGCAAAGCCGGTGAGGCTGAACATCCCATTCGGTCCGAAATCAATGGCGTGCCCCATTGAGCAGGCCGCCAAGGCCGCCGCCGCAAGCCCACTCTTGGGCCACAACGTCCGCACGGACTTGCGATGCCGCAGGCGTTGTTGATCGAAGTGTTTCATCATGGAAGTGACCCGTGTCTAAATATGCTGTGAATTTGAAAGCGCTTTCAATAGCCTGTCAGGTTATCCAAAGCAGATGCAGGCGTCAACAGCCCCGACGCCCGTGTTTACCCCGAGAGCGATCCGGGCGCTGCGGTGGTTTGGCGTGCGCGCTGGGGTAAACCAGCAAACGGACGTGAAAGCGCTTTCAATATACTGTTTTGCTGGCTAATTTTGAGGAAATCAACCATGCAGCTCATCCATCTAACGGGCCTTGCGGTGTGCCTGAACCTGAGCCTGCTGTGCCCGCTTGCCGCGCAGCCCGTTCAGTGTGGCGAGGGTCGCTACACGCTCGCCCCTGCTGCTGGCGACAGGGCTGTACCGCGCGCACCGTACCGCAGCGACGCGCTGTTGGCCACGGCAGCACCTACCAATCAATGGTATTCGTCCCTGATATTCAACAGCAAGCCGGAGGCCTTGTTTGTTCAACCCATTACGGTAAAGCCGGTCGCCCAGGGGCTGGAGTTCGCCTTGCCCAGCAAAGAGGTTGTTGCGACTGAACGGCGGGACGTGGAGGTTCGCTACCCGCACCGTGACGCATTGCTGTTGTCGCCCAGCGCCTTTGAACCCGGCCAACCCAAACTGACTCAGGCCGACGATTGGTCGGTGGAGATGAGTCTGGCCAACGGTGCGGATCAGATGAAGGTCACCGTAGCGCACGGCAGCCCGTTTGCCTACATTCGCCTATCGCGTGGGGATTTGCGGCTGCAGCTACCCGCCAGTGGTCAGCGCATTCAACCCCAAGCCGATGCCAGGGTTTTAGCGCTCAGCCTGGGTGCCAAAACCTATGCCCTGTTCGGCCCGACCGGGGTGCGCTGGGAACAGGTGAGCGCCACCGAGTGGCTGGGGCATATGCCGCAGGGCAAAGACTATTTGTCGGTAGCCGCGTTACCCGATGCCAGCCCGCAAACTCTGGGGCTGTTTACGCGCCACGCCTATACGCATATCGTCGGCACGCGGGTGGAGTGGCACTACGATCAAAGCAGCAGCCAGGTGGAGACCGTCTTTACCGCTTCCACGCGTACCGTGGAAGGAAGCGAGCAAGCTCCGCTTTTGGGCCTGTACCCCCACCACTGGTTTGGCAACGCCGCAGTGGCCGATCAGTTAGGCCCAGACTTTGACACCGTGCGCGGCAAGATTCGCCTGCTGGCAGCCAGCCGCTTCAAAACCCGTTACACCCACCACGGATTTGTGCCTTTCTGGCCGGGCGTAAGCGAGGGGCCACGCAGCGCCGACTTGCGCGACGCCATGAAGAGCGACGCACGCAACGCCCGACGCCTGATGCTAGAGGAAGGCCGAGGCCCTTATTGGCAAGGCAAGGGCCTGCAACGCATCACGAAACTGATGGATGTGCTGGAGCAGCAAGGCGACCTAGAGGGCAGAGACCGCGTGCTGGCCTTGGTGAAAGGCCGCTTTGAGGAATGGTTATCGGGTGCCAGCAGCAAAACCTATTTTCACTACGACAAAGCGGTGGGCACGGTGGTGAGCTACCCCGAAGAGTTCTTTTTTGTCGAACAGTTGAACGACCAGCACTTTACCTATGGCTATTGGATTCGTGCCGCCGCCGACGTCGCCTTGCGCGACCCGGTTTGGGCCGAAAAAAGTAAATGGGGCTGCATGATCGACTTGCTGATTGCCGATATTGCCTTCCCGCAACGGGGCAGTGCGCAATTCCCATTTTTACGCACTTTCGACGCCTACGAGGGGCATTCCTGGGCGTCCGGTATTGGCATGGGCAGCACGGGCAATAATCAAGAGGCCTCATCCGAGGCCATTAACGCCTGGGCTGGCATTATTTTGTGGGCCGAGATACACGGCGACACGGCGCTACGTGACCTGGGTTTGTACTTGTACACCACCGAAATCCAAGCTGCTCATCACTACTGGTTTGATATTCACCATCAGGTATTCGCACCAGAATACAAAAATCTGGAAGTCAGCCAATTATTCGGTGGTATGTACGCCCATAACACCTGGTGGATTGATGATCCACGCCAAATCAAAGGGATTAACCTGCTGCCATTGACAACGGCGTCCACCTATCTGGCGCGCGACCCCTCGTTTGTGCAACGCAATCTAGACAGCCTGAAGCCAGAGATCGATATTTTTACTGCACGTGGCAAAAGTGTGAACCCGCCAGATATCTGGCAGGATATTTTTGCGAAATATCAGGGCCTGACAGACCCGGCTGCGGGGTTGGCGCGCTGGAACCGCTGGGGCTCATTTGAGTTGGGTGACACCCGCTCGCATGCCTTGCACTGGCTACTGAGTTTGGCAGAAATGGGGGTGCCTGACTTCAGCGTGACGGCAGACTCGCCTTTGTACGCGGTGTTTCGCCGCCCGGACGGTGGGAAAACCTATCTGGTTTACAACGCCACCCAACGGCCCTTACAGGTGCGGTTCAGCGATGGCAAAACCCTATTGGCGGTGCCGGGCAAGCTGTCTCGCGCGGGCTGAGCCCATGGCAATGACCGTGCCGATTTCTATGGAAAACCCCTAGCCTCTACCCATTGCCACGCGTACTGTCCTTCACTACCATCACTGAAAGCGCTTTCAGTGGCATTTTCAACGCTTGTTCAGCCCCGTTCGGCACCGCCTTTAGTCAGGAGACACCCCATGAAATTCACTATTCGTCAGTTTGCGTCTGCGCTCGCCCTTGGGGCCGCAGCCTTGTTGTCCGCCTGCGGCGGTGGCACCACCACGGATACCGTTGCCCCCACGCTGACGATCACTGACACCACGTCCGCAGCCAAGGCGACCAGTGCCGTCAGCTTTGTGTTTACCTTTAGCGAAGATGTGGGAACCAGTTTTACTGCCGCCGACATCGTTGTCAGCGCGGGCACCGCTGGCAGCCTGACACAGACCAGTACCACCACCTATCAAATGACGGTAACGCCACCCAGCAATGCGACCGGCACCATTACCGTGAGTGTGGCCGCTTATAAGTACAAAGACCTGTCGAATAACGACAATCTCGTCGCCGCAAGTGCTTCCCAGGCTTATGACACGACCACCTCATCTAGCGCAGCCAATACCATCACATTCTCAGAGTCCGTCCTGGGTGTGAACGGCTTTGGTACCCTTGTTTCTGCCGCGGTGGCGACTGATCCGACCGACTCCTCTAACAAAGTGCTGAAAATTGTGAAAGGAGCGGCTAGCGAAACCTGGGCCGGTGCGACGATTAACACCACGGGCTCTAGCATCGCCGCCAAACAAACGGTGGGCACGCTGGATTTCTCTTCATCGAAAATTATCACCTTACGCGTTTATTCACCTGCTGCCGGTAAAGCCATCTTATTGAAGGCGGAAAACGCCAGCGACGGTAGCCAAAGCATGGAAAAAGCAGTCAGCACCACGGTTGCCAATAGCTGGGAAACTTTGAGTTTTGATTTCAGCAGCGTGTACAGCAGCTCGATTGTTTACAGCAAACTGAGTATATTTCCCAATTTCAATGCCAAAGAGTCATCCGACGCCGCCTACTATTTCGATGATCTGGGTATTACCCTGTCCAGCAGCTCCTCTAGCAGCTCATCCAGCAATTCCAGCCTCGTTAGTTTGACTAATGGGTACTTTGCCAGCAACTACGCCGTGGGCGCTTCAAGCGCATGGCAGTCATCTGAGGGGGGCTCAGCTGATCGCTACGTAGCCGATGGGGCTGCGGATTGGTGGAATGGGGTTGCGCCTAGTGACGCTACACCTAATTTTTATTTTGGCTATGGTATATCAGCCAGCTCCAATGCCTGGGGATTTGGTGGTTACGTCAAGGCGCCGGGTAATGGAACTGCTAATGTAGCTTCTTATTCCAGCCTGCAGGTGGCCGTGTGGTCTAACGATGGATTAGCCAAAACGAAACCTACTTACACCGTCATTTTGAAAGGCCCCTCAGTTAGCAATTGCAGCGCTGAACTGTTGAGTACGGTAACAGTCTCCGCTATCGGGGCGCAGACCTACACCCTGCCTTTGAGTGGTTTCAGTCTTAAGACGGCTTGTTCGTATGCGTCGGTCACCCAGGCACTTGCGGCTGGCATCGCGGAAGTTCATATTCAAGTGCTAGGCAGTAATTTGCAGTACACCTACGATGGCGACGGTAAAGGCTTTTACCCCAATGGTCTGAATATTGGCCCGATCAAATTCAACTGAGTCATTGCGTCTTTGGGGCCCTGTCACCGCACGGGGTCTTTTTGTTCCCACGGAGTCTTGTATGCGCTTCAAACTGAATATGGTTTCTTCTGCTGTTTTGCTGCTTGCAATGACGGCATGCGGCGGAGGCGGCGACTCTGGAGTGACCAGCGCGGTGTCAACCAGTGGTGTCGCGGTGGATGGCTACCTGCTTAATTCCAAGGTGGTTTGCGATGCGAACGACAATGGTGTTGCCGACTCAAGCGAGACCTACGTCTATACCGGGGCCAACGGCGCTTTTAGTTTCATCAACGGGTGTAGCCACGGTGTCATCGTCAGTGATGGCTACAGCGCCGATACCACCTTGTCATTGGTAGGCATTTTGAAAGCACCTGCCGGGGCGACGGTGGCATCGCCGCTAACCACGTTACTGGTGGCCGGTGTCACTTCCTCGCAACTCATCAGTTCATTGGGCTTGGCTGCGGGCACGTCCATTACCACCACTGACCCGGCGGCGACCACGAGTAGTGGCGCCTTGGTGAACGCCGATTTGCTGAAGAAGACGCTGGCGGTGCAGCAAGTTTTGCAAAAAACCACGGAGCTCTTTGTCGGCTTGGCGGCTGCCACGGGCAGCACCACTGTCAATGCGGTTTATTCGGTGGTGGCTAGCTCCTTTGCCCGCAGCTTGAGTGCGAGCGCGTCCAGTTTGGTGAAGTCCGACTCCAGCTTGGATTTGAGCGTGTTGCAAACGCTGATTAGCAATGCAGCCACCAGCGTACAGGCGAGTGCGAGCGTGCCCGACGCAG
>Ga0136644_10000608_pt1 | contig 28611 bp, 22 predicted proteins | sample C_130820_EF_Meta_FD_94780 | JGI IMG/M metagenome (GOLD analysis project Ga0136644, IMG submission 94780) | Freshwater microbial communities from Lake Croche, Canada to study carbon cycling - C_130820_EF_MetaG (v2) (version 2) | ecosystem: Environmental > Aquatic > Freshwater > Lake | place...
AGCGACGTCACGACCACGTCGCACGGCGGGCAGCCCTCCGCGACGACGTCGCGTCGTGCGAACGTGGCCGTGGCGATGCCCCTCTCGGCGGCGAGCCGCCGTGCCCGGTCGACGGCCCGTTCGCTGACGTCGATCCCGGTGACCCGAAACCCGGGGCCGAGCCGCCGTGCGAGGCCGAGCGTCACGTCGCCGCCGCCGCAGGCGACATCGAGGACGTGCAGCGGGCCGCCGTCGGCCGGCGCGGAGTCCGTGGCGCGACGCACGGCAGCGGAGAGGGAAGCGGCGGTGCCCGACAGCGCATTGATCCTGCCCAGCGCGTCGAGGGCGAGCAGATGGTCCGCGGCCGGGATCGCCGGGTCGTCCATCAGTTCGGGGGTGCGGACCGGTGCGAGTGACCACGGGCTCATGGCGGGAACTATAGCGGCCCGCCGGCGTCCGGGGGTTCGCCGTTCAGGGTCCGGGCGGGCACGGCTGCGTCTGGGCCGCTCCATCCATCACGACACCTGCGGTCGTGACGGTGCCTTCGGGGCATCCCTGTGGGCACGGAGACGTCTGGCCAGCCACCACGACGGCCGCCTGCGGAGCCGCCGGCCCGGGCATCGTCACGACGGGCGCCCCGGCGACCGGCGCAGCGGAGGACGCGGGCTGGGCGAGCGGGGGCTGAGGATACACCGGCGGTGCGTACGGCGGAGCGTAGGCGTAGGTGTTTGCCTGGTGATGGGCGCAGCCGACCGACGCGAACGTCACTGCCAACAGCCAGCACGATGATGCCTTCATGGCGCGAAACCTCCGAGCCCGTGGGGGCGGAGAAAATAGGCAGCCCCCGTCGACGCCGCAAGGGCGAAAACTCACGCCTGCTCGAACAGGGCGATGCTGGCCGTGAAGCCGTGGACGCAGTTGCGGCGGCCGATCGGGCCGAACTCCCCCTGGGCGAAGAATCCCGCGGCCGGCACGCGGCCGAGCGACTCCTGCAGGCAGGCCGCGTCGTGGTGCGGCGCGTCGAAGAGCCGCGTGCCCCGGCCGTTGCACGAGAACACGAGCGCTCCCGCGGGGGCCGAGTCCACCGCGGCCCGCCGGTCGGTGAGCAGGGCCACGAGGTCGTCGTGGGCCGACTGCGCGTCGCGGACGTGGAACTGCACCGTCTGCCCGGTGCGCACGACGTCACCGATCGCGAGCACGCCCACGTCGGGGTCGGCGCCGACCACGTTGCGCACGAGAAAGCTGCCGCGCTGCGCGTGATCCTGGTACTCGCTCGCCGCCCGTCCGACGTGGAGCGAGGTGCGCACGAGCTGCTGCGTGGCGACGTCGAGGCCGCCGTACACCTCGCGCAGCCGCTCGAGCGCCGGCCGGCCGCCGAGTTCGACGATCAGGTTCTCCTCCGCCTTCGTGATCACCATCGGGGAGCCGATCGGCCGGCAGCCCTGCGACACCACCGGGCGGATCGAGACACCGCCGATCAGGATCCCCACCGCGCCCGAATCGTACGACGCGGGGCCGACGACGAGCGTGTTCTCCCCGGGCCGCTCTCCACCGCTCGCGAACCCGCCGAGCACGGGAACGCCGGGATGATCCTCCTCCATCCGCCGCATCAGCCGCTCGACGTTGAAGGTGAAGGGATCGGCCAGCAGGAGCAGCGTGGCGTCCGCAGGCCACGGGCCGTCGAGCGCCTCGGGCCAGCCGAGGAACACGCCACCGTCCGCCGACTGCGCGTACTCCAGCGAGAGCGGCACGAGCGTCGCCCCCGGCAGCCGGGCGAGCCAGACGACGACGGCCGGACCGTTCTCGAACTCGTGACCGTCGGCGAGCACCGCCTCGGCGGTCGCGGCGAGCACGTGCCTCACGCCGAGCAGTTCGGACAGGCCTTCGAGGGCCGGCCGCACCGGGGCGTCGTGGCGGCCGGAGACGAACACCACGGCCAGGTCCGCCGGCGCACCGAGACCGGCCGTGGCGGTGACCGCCGCTGCGGTGATCGCGGCCGTGAGGTCGGCGGCGGTCGAAGCGCCCACGGCACAGCGGACGAGTCGGTCGGCCATGATCGGGGGTGCCGGAGTTGCCATGGGTCGGAATGGTATCGGCGTCAGACGACGATCTGCGTGAACGACTCGACCGGCTCGTGCGCCCAGACCCCGCCCGGCTCCCGGTTGCCGGGACGCACCGCCAGCGCCGTCGCCATGCCCGCGGCCCGCGCCGCGTCGAGTTCGGCCCCCACGTCGCTCACGAACAGGATCTGCCGCGGTTCGAGCCCCATGTCGTCCGCGATGCTTGCGTAGCTCGACGGCTCCCGCTTGGGGCCGGTGGTCGTGTCGTAGTGGCCGCACAGGTGGGGGAGGAGATCGCCGGCCGAGGTGTGACCGAAGAAGAGCCGTTGGGCCTCGACCGATCCCGAGGAATAGATCCGCACGTCGAGCCCGGAGGCGGACCACTGCTCGAGGGCCGGCGGCACGTCGGGGAACACGTGGGAGACGAGTTCGCCCGACTCGAAGCCGCCCCGCCAGATGAGGCCCTGCAGGGCCTTGAGGGGCGTGCTTTTCACGTCGCGGTTCATGAGGTCGATCGCCGCGAGCGCGATCTCTTCCCGCGGGGCCGCAGGGTCGGTCCCCGTCTCCCGCGCGAGATCGGACGCCAGCCCGGCGACGAGTGGATCGTCTGCGTGGCGGGCGAGGAAGTCGCCCACGTGCCGCTTCGCGAACTCGAACAGCACGTCGTACACGAAGGAGATCGACGAGGTCGTCCCCTCGACGTCGAGCAGGATGCCGCGGCCGTCGAACAGGATCACGTCGCGGCCCTTCCCGTCGCCGGCAACCAGGCGGGCCCGAAGCAGAGCGGCTCGTATCCAGCGTGCACGCCGTCGTCGAGGTAGTGGGGCGTCCAGCCGCTCATGTCCTGGAACAGCCGGATCGCGCGGATCCGCCGGTCGGCACAGAGGTCGAACCAGTGCCGTGTGCCGAGCGGAACGCTGATCATGTCGCCGGCCCAGACCTCGATGGCGAACACCGGTCGCGTCACGGGGTTGATGTGAAACACGCCCCGGCCCTGGAGGATGAACCGCACCTCGTCCTCGGTGTGGGTGTGCTCCTTGTTGAACTTCGCGAGCATCGCGTCGAGGTTCGGCGTGTCCGGCAGGACGTCCACGACGTCGGCGGTGACGAAGCCGCCCCGCCGCTTGAGTTCCTCGATCTCCGGCGCGTAGGCGGCGAGGATCGCCGCGGCCGGGGCCGCCGGATCGACGCGGTCCTCGAGCGGCCAGGTCGAGTAGTCGATCCCGTGGCTCGCGAGGAAGGTCTTGATCTCGCCGGCATCCTCGATCCGGCGGCTCTCGGCTGGGACGGTGACGATGGCCATGATCGGACTCCTCGGGAACGGAAGGCGGTCAGGAATGCGCGTGACCTGCGGCCAGCATCCGGCTGCGGGCGACCGCCTCGAACAGGAACTCGTGGATCTCGACGTGTCGCCGGGCTTCGGCGAGGTCGCGGCCCCAGGTGTAGAGCCCGTGGGACGAGAGCAGGAAGCCGTGGACCGGCGGGCGCCGCGGATCACTCCAATCGGCCGCGGAGAACCGGGTGCGAATCCGGTCCGAAAGTTCCACCATGTCCTGGCTGTTGGCGAAGATCGGCACCTCCTCGCAGGTGTCGTGCGTGCCGATGCCGTCGAGGCCCTTGAGCATCTCGAAGCCCTCGATCCGCACGGCGCCGCGGCCGACGTCGGCCCGCGAGAGGATCGTGCTCCAGACCGAGTGCGTGTGGAGCACCGCCCCCACCGGCGGGCCGCCGAGGGCCGGGACGAGCTCGGCGATGAGGCAGTGAAGCAGCGTCTCCGCCGACGACTTCCTCCCCGCTCCGCCGCCGACGAGCTCGCCGGAGGCGTCCACCCGCACGAAGTCGTCGCGACCGAGGGCCGACTTGTCCTTGCCGCTGGCCGTGATCAGCAGCTCGACCGGCTCGCGCGAGAGCACGACGCTGTAGTTGCTGCTCGTGCCGAGCGACCACGAACGGCCGTGGAACTCCCGCCCCACGGCCCGCAGGGCGTCGGTGGGATCGGCGGCGGCGGACGCGGCGGTCGCGGGAGTCATGCCCGAAAATGTAGGGGATCAGAGGTAGGGGGAAAAGAGCCGGGCGATCCCGTCGCGCAGTCGCACGGGCAGGCTGCGATCGTCCACCTCGTCGAGCGTCCTCGGCCGCGAGCGGGAGATCACGTCGGCGATGTGCCGGTCGATCCGCCCCGCGATCCCGCGGTCGTAGGTCTCGACGTTGAACTCGAAGTTGAGCCGCATGCTCCGGTCGTCCCAATTGCCGCTCCCGAACAGCGCCCAGGCGCCGTCCACGGCCATCAGTTTCGTGTGGTCGAACGGCGGCGGGGACATCCAGACGCGGCAGCCGCGGCCGAGCACCTGCCAGAGCATCGACGTGGAGGCCCAGCTCACGAGCGCCAGGTTGTTCTGCTCGGGGAGCACGATGTCCACCTCGACGCCGCGGAGCGCGGCGACATCGAGCGCCTGGCAGACGGCGTCGTCGGGCAGGAAATACGGCGTCATGATCCGCACCGTCCTCTGGGCCGCGGCGAGCGCGCCCACGAGCACGAGCTTGATGCGTCCGATCTCGGGGTCGTCGGGCCCGTAGCGGATGCCGCGGGCCAGGGCCTCGCCGGCGAACCCGGGCTCCGGCGCCCACGGCCCGTCGATGCCGCCGGTGGTCGGGTCGCCGACCAGCGACTCCCCCGAGGCGAACGCCCAGTCCTCCACGAACACCTCGAGCAGCTGCGTGACGACCGGACCGCGCAGCTCGAAGTGCATGTCGCGGACCGGGTGTCGTGGACGACGCGAGAGCCAGCAGCCGTCGCGGATGTTGAGCCCGCCGGTGAAGCCGACCGCGCCGTCCACGACCAGCAGCTTGCGGTGGTTGCGCAGGTTGGCGTACGGAAAGTAGAACGGCACGGTCGTGGGCAGGAACATCTCGGCGCGGACGCCATGGGCCGCGAGCACGCCGGTGATCGGCGGCGACGTGTAGCGCGAGCCGATCCCGTCCACGAGCACCCGCACCTCCACCCCCCGCGTCGCGGCGCGGCCGAGCGCCTCGGCGAAGATCCGGCCGGTCGGATCGTTGTCGAAGATGTAGGAGGCGAGGCCGATGCTGCGGGTCGCGCCGTCGATCGCGGCGAGCATCCGCGGGTAGGCCTCGTCGCCGCCGCCGAGGGGCTCGATCGCGTTGCCGTCGAGCAGCGGTCGCTCGGTCGCCGCTCCGACGAGCGTCGCCAGCGACCGGAGGGGGGAGTCGGGCGGGCCGATCACCTCGTCCAGCCTGTCGGGCGCCGGGACCGCGGCGTCGAGTTCGTGGGTCACGGTGAGCGCGCCGGCGCGGAGCTGGCTGGCCCGCGAGCGGATCCGGTTCACGCCGAGCACCGCGTAGGCGATCGCGCCGAACACCGGCGACAGCCAGATCAGCCCCACCCAGCCGATCGTGGAGCGCGTGTCGCGCTTCACGAGGATCGCGTGGGCGCTGGCGACGACGTTGATCGCGAGGATCGTCGTGGCCAGAACGTGCGGCCAGATCGCCACCCACCAGCGCCAAGCGGTCGAGAGCAACTCCTCCATGCCCGATACTGTAGCGTGCCGGGTCAGCGGCCGGCTTTGATCGCCTTGAGCGCGGACGCTTCCGGCTCCAGCCCCTTGTAGAACGCGTCGAGCGGGTAGCAGCCGCTGCGCAGGCCGTGGCGCGGCGCCGTCGTGCAGTCGCTGAACGTGCGGCAGACCAGGCCGCGGGCGAAGGGCCTGCCGGCGAGCGTGTCACCGGGCAGCTCCGGATAGGAGAGCACCATGCGGCCGAGCCCGACGACGTCGATCCAGCCCGCCCGCACCACGGCCTGGGCGGCGTGGGCGACGTAGTCCTGCAGGTACGTGTAGGCGGATCCCACGAGCACGAGCCCCGGCACGGCCGCCTTCGCGTGCCGGCAGGCGTCGATCTGGCGCCACGCGCCGACGAGCGGATCCTCCGGCGGCGGATAGCCGTCGGACGGCGGAAACGCCGCGGGGCGCTGGATGTGCGGCACCGTGTAGGGGCTGCCGGCCGAAAGGTTCACCGTGGGGACGCCAAGATCGCGCAGGATCTCCAGGAGGCGGACCGGTTCGGTGAGGTCGATCCGCAGCGGATCGTGCTCGTCGACCCCGAACCCGCAGTCGTAGGGATGCGTGTCGGCGTGCGGCCATGGCTCGCCGTGGTCGCCCACCTTGTGCCAGGGCACGGTGTCGAACAGCGACAGCCGCACGCCGATGATCAGCCCGGGGACTTCCGTGCGCACGCGCTCGATGATCGCCCGCAGCAGCCGTGTCCGGCCCTCGAAGTCGCCGCCGAACCTGCCGGGCCGCCGGCGGGCCGAGAGAAACTCGTGCAGCAGGTAGCCGTGGCAGGCCTTGATGTCGAGCATCCGAAAGCCGGCTGTCGCGGCCAACCGCGCCGCCCCGACGTAGGCATCGATGAGCCGCTCCACGCCGTCGTCGGTCACCACGCAGGACTGGTCGTGGGGATCGACGCCGTGCCTGGCGTCGAGAATCGGGTGGTGGTAGGCGATGCGCGGCTCGCGGCCCGCCGCCGTCGGCTTGGAGAATCGGCCGGAGTGCGTCAACTGGAGGGCCACGAGAAGATCGGCGGCCGTTCCGTACCGCTCACGGTGCGCCGCAGCGACTGCGTCGAGCAAGGCCGCGAAACCGGACTGGCCGCAGGCGGGGGCGAGCAGCTGATTCGGGTTCGCGCGGCCCTCGGCGACGACGCTCACCGCTTCCCCGCCCCAGATCAGCTTCGCGCCGCTCTCGCCGAACCGCCGCCAGCGACGCAGAACCGTGTCCGTCGGGCGGCCGTCGATGGTCGCATCCCAACCCTCCATCGGATGGATGCACCATCGATTGCCCACGGTGAAGCCGCCGATGTCGATCGGCGCGGCGAGCGGCGATCCCTCGGCAGCGGACAGGATGCGCTCATCGAGCGGGATCGGCGCGGCGAGCGACTCGAGGTGTGCTCGCAGCTCGGCAGCGTTGCGGAAGCGGGCGACGCGTGGATGCATGGAACGATCCCTGGGAGCCGCCTCATGATAGACGCGGGTGCCGACGCCTTGGGGGTGACGCGCCCCGGGCATCGGCGGCGCCGCACAAAACCATCAGTGGGTCCGCCTCCCCCGACGCGCCGGGACTGGCACCGGCCCGCGGTGTCGCCGATACTCGCGGGCATGGCCGACCACCATCCGGGCACTGTCGATCCCCGCACGCTCGTGCGTCCGCAGCGCGTGATTCGCGGCATGTCGGCAATCCTGCTCCCCTTCGCGGGTGACGGCCGCATCGACTGGGATGCGTTCGCCGCCCACGTCGCCCGCACGGCCGCGGCAGGCATCACGCCCGCCGTCAACATGGACACCGGCTACGTGCAACTCATCGACGATGCCACGCGGCGTCAGGCGCTCGACATCGCCCGTGACGCCGTGGGTCCGGCGGGGGAACTCGTCGCCGGCGCCTGCGTGGTGGATGCTCCCGGCGCGCCGTTCGACGAGGCCGCGTACGGCCGGCAACTCGAGATCATCGCCGCGGCCGACGCGATTCCCGTGATCTTCCCCTCGTTCGGCCTGACGGCGGGAGAGGATGCGGATGTCCTCGCCCGCACCCGGCGGCTGGCGGTTCGCGTCGACCGGTTCATCGGCTTCGAGCTCGGCACGGCCTTCGTGCCGAGTGGACGCGTGCTGTCGTTGGCCGGATACGGTGAACTGATGCAGATTCCCAACTGCATCGGGGCCAAGCATTCGTCGCTGTCGCGGCGGCTCGAGTGGGAGCGGCTGGCGCTGCGCGACCGCACCCGCCCCGAGTTCCACGTGTTCACCGGCAACGATCTCGCGATCGACATGGTGCGCTACGGCAGCGACTGGCTCCTCGGGCTCTCGACCGCCGCACCGGAGGCCTTCGCCCGGCGCGACCGGTGGTGGGCGGAGGGTGACGCCCGGTTCGACGAACTCGACGACGCGCTCCAGGCTCTCGGTGACTTCGCGTTTCGGCCGCCGGTGCCGGCCTACAAGCACTCGATGGCCCAGGCCCTGCACCTGCGCGGGCTCATCGAGAGCGACGAGCCACACCCCCGCAGCCCGCGCCGCCCGGCCTCCGATCGTGAGATCATCGCCACGATCCTCGACCGCATCGCCCGCGCCGCCGCGTCTTGACCCCGCGGTCATGGCCGATTGCGGAATCGGGCCGGGGTGGTGCCGACGATGGCGCGAAAGTGCGCGTTGAAGTTGGAAAGGTTGTGGAAGCCGCAGGTCCGTGCCACGGTGGCCACGGGGAGCGGTGTGTCGGCGAGCAGGAGGCGGGCACGCCCGACACGCAGCTCGTTGATGAAGCGCGGAAGCGTGCGGCCCATCTTCGCATGGAAATAAGAGCTGAACGAGCGTTCCGCGAGGCCGGCAAGGCGGGCGAGCTGACCACGCGACGGCGGCTTGCGCCCGGTCGAGAGGTGCTCGCGGATGCGGTCGATGACGACGGCCAGCCGGTCGTGATCGCGGGCCTCGAGGCCGGGCTTGCAGTCGCGGCTGCACAGCGGCTCTCCTCCGCCGGCGGCGAGCATGTCGAGCAGGCTGACGAGCGCGAGCAGGCGCTGCAGGCCGGCGAGTCGCGGCAGCCGCCTCATCTGCGGAACAGCGCGGTCGCGGGTCACGCCGGAAAAGGCGAGCCCGCGGGAGGCCGCCTTCAGGAGCCGCACGACGCCGGCGGTCTCCGGCACGCCCCAGAACTCGCGGCCGAGAAACTCGGTGCGAAACTGCACGATCACCGCATCGACGGGTGGCCGGCGGGTCATGGCGGCGCGCCGCGGCCGATCGCCGGCGGCGTCGACATCCCACACGTGCGGCAGGTTCGGGCCCAGGAGCGTGAGGTCGCCCGGCGCGAGGGGGGCGATGGAATCGCCCACGATCCGTTGGCCCGAGCCTCTCTCCACGAGCGTGATTTGAAATTCCGGGTGGTAATGGAAGCCGCCGCCGAGCGTGCGCTCGCGCACGCGGACGCACCGGAACGAGGCAGGTTCGCTGGGCTCCACGAGGAGCAAGCTCGGCTTCATGGCGTCGGCTCAGAACACGTTGGGAACGTAGCGGCCGCCGCGGCAGCGCTTCAGGTGCTCGAGCGCCGCGACCTGCCCCGTGGTCTCGAGCACGTCGCGGTAGACGGGGTCGTGGAACCCCTCGATGTCGATGCTGCCGCGCCAGCCGGCCATCCGCAGGACGGAGATCAGATCGGTCCAGTTGGTGTCGCCGAAGCCGGGCGTGCGATGGAACACGTACGGCACGCCGCCGCGGATCCCGTGCGTGCGGATCACGTCCCAGAGCACGGTCGCGTCCTTGCCGTGGATGTGCCAGATGCGGCGGGCGTAGCGACGCAGCTGCGGCAGCGGATCGACGAGGCTCACGAGCTGGTGGCACGGCTCCCATTCGAGGCCGACCACAGGGCTCTCCACTTCGGCGAACATGGCGTCCCACGCCTGGGGCGCGTGGGCGATGTTGTGGTCGCCGGTCTCCCACGTGCCGCGCTTCTCGCAGTTCTCGAACGCCAGCCGCACGCCCCGCTCCTCGGCCCGCGCCGCGAGCGGCCGAAACACCTCGCCGAACCGACCGTACGACTCGGGCACCGGCCGGCCCGGCACCCGGCCCGCGAACCCCGACACGACGTCGCATCCGAACGCCGCGGCGGCGTCGATGAGCCGCTCCCAGTCGCGGACCGCCTCCGGGCTGGTGAGGGGATTGCCGTAGGCGCCGATGGCGCTCACCCGCGGCGCGACGCCGTCGGCCGGGGCATGGGCGTCGAGTCGGCGACGCACCGCCGCGGCGAGGCCGGCCACGTCGGCCTCGCCGACCGCACGGCCGAACACGATCTGGAACGACTCGAACCCGAGCGCGAGCAGCTGCGCGACCACCTCCGGCGTGCGATCGTGGGCCGGCACGACGGTGCCGATGCGGATGTCAGCGTGGGCGTTCGTCATGTCCCCCAGAGTACACTGCGGCGATGCGGCTCCTGAGCTGGAACATCCACAAGGGGATCGGTGGCCGGGATCGCCGCTACTCGCTGGGGCGGATCATCGACTGCATCGAGGCCGAGAATCCCGACCTCGTCTGTCTCCAGGAGGTTGACCGGCTCGTGCGCCGCAGCCGGTTCGACGACCAGCCCCGGCTCCTGGCCCGCGCGTTCCGCTTCCATTCGGTGTTCCAGCAGAACGTGGCGGTCGGCACGGGCGCCTACGGCAACCTCGTGCTCTCGCGGTGGCCCGTGACGAGTCGGCATCGGATCCCCCTGCGGCAGGGCAGCCGCAAGCCGCGGGGGGCGCAGCTTGTGATCATCGACTCGCCCGACGGCGCGCTCCACCTGGTCAACGTGCATCTGGGGCTGGGGGAGCGGGAGCGGCACTGGCAGCTCGAGCGGCTGCTCGGCCACATGCTCTTCCGGTCGGCGGACCGTCTGCCCACGCTGCTGGTCGGCGACTTCAACGACTGGCGCGACTCGCTCACGGCGGGAGCGGCGGTCGGCGGATTCCGTCAGCTGACGAGCCCGCCCGGCAGGTTTCGCACGTTTCCGGCGTGGCTCGCGCTCGGCTCGCTCGACAAGGCGTTCGCACGCGGCCCGGTCGCGGTGCGCCGCGCCCGCGTGGTCCGGACGAGCCTCGCGAAGGTCGCGAGCGACCACCTGCCGCTCGTGATCGACTTCCACCTCGCCTAGCCGCGGGCGGCGCCGCCGACGCTCACGCCCCCGCGGCCCGCTTCACGATCACCGCCGTGCAGTCGTCGGCCTGGCTCGTGCCCCGCGCGAACGCCACGACGGCTTCGTACACCGCCTGGATGATTTCCGCCGCCGGGAGATGACGGTGCCGACTCACGACCTCGGCCAGGCGGTCGCTGCCGAACTGGACGCTCTCGGGGTCCGCCCACTCGAAGAACCCGTCGGTGAACAGGAGCAGCATGTCGCCCGGCGCGAGGGCGACGCGCGCCGGCGGATCGTATTCCATGCCCGGAAACATCCCCAGCGGCGTGCCGTGGGTCGGGTGCTCGGCGACCGCGCCGGACCCGGCGGAGAACGACAGGATCGGGCCCTGCCCCGCGCTCGCGTACTCGATCACGCCGCCGGCCGGATCGAGGAACCCGATGAAGGCCGTCACGAACGTGCCCTCGCGCAGATCCTCGCCCAGCAGGTCGTTGACGTGGGGGAGGATGCGGGGCAGATCCTGCGTCTGCGTCACGGTGCCGCGCACGAGCGCGCGGGCCTCCGCGGAGACGAGCGCCGGGCCGATCCCGTGTCCGGTCGCGTCGCCGATCACGATCAGCAGCCTGCCGTCGGCGACCGGCATCCAGTCGTAGCAGTCGCCCCCCGTCTCGTCGGCGGCCCGCGTCCAGCCCGCCACGTCCCATCCCGGCAGGACCGGCGGCGACTTCGGCAACAGCCCGGACTGGATTTCCCGCGCCACCTCGAGGTCGCGGCGCATCCGCTGCTGCAGGGCGGCCGCCTCCAGCAGCCCCTGCCGCGCCACCGCCACGCCCGCCTGGGCCGAGAGCGTCGCCAGCAGCGACTCGTCGCGCCCCGTGAACGGCCCCCCGCGCTTGTTGAGGGCCTGGAGGACGCCAACGACCGCGCCGTCGTGCCCGAGGAGCGGCAGCGTCAGGAGGCTCGTCGTGCGGAAGCCGCTCTCCCGGTCGAAGTCGCGGTTGAACCTGGAGTCGGCGTACGGGTCGGCGATGTTGATCCCTCGGCCGGTCTCGGCCACCTCGCCCGCGATGCCACGGCCGATCGGGAACCGGATCTCGCGGATCGGCGAGCCGGCGATGCCGGTGGCCACGCGGCTGCACAATTCGCCCCGCGAGCGGTCGAGGAGAAACACCGTCGCCCGCTCGCAGTCGAGGACGGCGGTGGCCGCGCTGGCGATCCGGGCGAGCAGGTCGTCGAGATCGACCGTCGCGCCGATCGCACGGGTGACGTCGAGGATCCGCTCGAGATCGGAGATCCGCCGCAGGTGTTCTGTTTCACTGGTCATGGAACGGCACGCAGGGCTGGCGGCGGGCGAGCGCGTCGTGCGCCGCGGAGACCGTGGCCTCGATGTCGGCGTCGGTGTGCGCGGCGGAGAAGAACAGCGCCTCGTACTGGCTGCACGGCAGGTAGATGCCGCGGTCGATCATCTTCCAGAAGAAGTCGGCGTAGCGGGCGGTGTCGGACAGGCTCGCCGTCTTCCAGCCGGTCACGGGCACGACGTCCGGCCCCTTCTGGAAGAACATCGTCATCATGCTGCCGACGCGGGCCGTCCATGCCGGTACGCCCGCCGCCGCGGCGGCCTCGCGGAACCCCTGCTCGAGTCGGGCGCCGTGTCGCTCGAGCCGCTCGTAGGGCGGGTTGTCGCGCAGCTCCTCGAGCGTGGCCGTGCCGGCCGCGACGGCCAGCGGGTTGCCCGAGAGCGTGCCGGCCTGAAACACCCTGCCCGCGGGGAGCACGTGGTCCATCACGTCGCGGCGGCCGCCATAGGCGCCCAGCGGCAGGCCGCCGCCCACGATCTTGCCCAGCGTGGTGAGATCGGGCGTGACGCCGAGAAGCTCCTGCGCCCCGCCGTAGGCGAGGCGGAAGCCCGTCATCACCTCGTCGAACACGAGCAGCGCCCCGTGGGCGAGGGTCAGCTTCCGCGCCGCGGCGAGAAACTCCGGCGTGGGGCGCACGAGCCCCATGTTTCCCACGACCGGCTCCAGGAGCAGGGCCGCGATCGCCCGGCCGTCGGCCTTGAAGGTCCGCTCGAGGGCCTCGACGTCGTTGTATTCGAGCACGAGCGTGTCGGCCGCGGTGCCCGTGGTGATGCCCGGCGAGTCGGGCACGCCGAGCGTGGCCGCCGACGAGCCGGCGGCCACGAGGAGACTGTCCACGTGGCCGTGGTAGTTGCCGGCGAACTTCACGATCTTGTCGCGGCCGGTGAACCCGCGGGCGAGTCGCACGGCGCTCATCGCGGCTTCGGTGCCGCTGCTCACCATCCGCACCTTCTCGATGCTCGGGACGGCCGCGACGATCAGTTCGGCGAGGCGGGTTTCGGCCTCGGTCGGCGCGCCGTAGCTCGTGCCCGTGCCGAGGGCACGCTCGATCGCGGCCACGACCCGCGGGTGCCGGTGCCCGAGGATCATCGGCCCCCACGAGCCGATGTAGTCGAGATACACGTGGCCGTCGATGTCGGTCAGCCGCTGCCCCAGCGCGTCGGCGAAGAAGATCGGCTCGCCGCCCACGCCGCCGAACGCCCGTGCGGGCGAGTTCACGCCGCCGGGGATGAGTTGCTTGGCGCGGGCGAACGCGGCCTGGCTGCGGGGACGCGTGGACGTGGTCATGGGGCTTCGAGTTTCTTTCTGGCCGTGGCGACGGCGGCCGCTGCATGCGACCGACGCTGGTAGAGATCGACGACGCTCTGCAGCAGCTCGCGCCGGCGGGCGAGGAGCTGCGGCGTCTCGGACGAGTCCTTGGCGGCCGCCTCGGCCGCGAGGGCATCCGCCTCGCGGAAGATCTCTCCGATCCGGCGGGCGTCCTCGGCCTCCTCCTGCGTGGCGGCCGGCCCCACCCGCTCGAGCTGCCGCCGCGCGAGATCGATCCACAGCGTCGGGTCGTCGTCGGCCTCGCCGGCAGGTGGAGGGGACGCCGCAGGGGGCGAGGGCGTCCTGCCGTGGAGCGCGATCAGGGCCTCGAGCGCCGCGCGGCAGGCCGAAGGGCTGTCGGCCTCCCGCTCCATGGCCGCCCGGTAGTCGCGTTCGAGCGGTGACAACGGCCGGCTGGCGAGCGGCCGGCGCCGGGCGCGTTTCTCCAGCCGGTCGAGGGCGAGCGACCGGTCCAGCACGGCCACCTGCTCCGTCCGCGGGTCGTCGGGAAAGCGGCGCAGGAAGTCGCTGATCCACGCCGCCGCGTCGCGGAGATCCCCGCCGTGGGCCGAGTCCCGTCTCACCGTGTCGATCCGCGCGAAGAGTTCGTCAGCCGACGGCTGCTTGAACACCAGCCAGACTCCTGTCGCCAGCGCCGCGAGCGTGACGAGCGCGACGACGGCCTGCCACCGCTGCTCGCTGGACCGCCGCCGCGCCTCGCGTGTCGCTGCCGCACGGTCGATCTCCTCCACGGTCATGAACCGCTTGCGCGGGACGCGTTCGATCACGGTCACGGACGCGGGACTGTTCCCCGGCCCGGTGACGGCGAGGCCATCCACGGGTTTGGTCGTGTTGCCGGCGAGGGCGCCGGTCGCGGCGGCCGTGGCGCCCGGTTCGCGCGAGGCGGGCGTTCCCGGTCCGGCCAGCGGGGCGGTGCCGGCCAGGGTGGCGGCGTAGAGATCGACGCCCGCGACGGCTGCCGCCCCGGCAGGGTCGTTCGGCAGCGGCAGCGGCGTGAGCGGGCCGGTCTCGGCCGGAGTCGGCTGGTCGTTCAACTTTTCGACCGCCGCGAGCAGCCGGCCGACGGCGAGCGCGCTTGCGGGCCGCGCGGTCGGCGACTTCGAGAGCAGGCGGTCGATCAGCTGGTCGAGGTCCGGCGGCACGCCGGCGACGTGGGACGAGATCCGCGGCGGTGGCTCGTGCTGCTGGCGGCGGAGGATCTCGCTCGCCTGCGTGCCCGTGAACGGGGGCGTGCCCGTGAGCATCGCGAACATCACGAGTCCGAGCGCGTAGATGTCCACGCGGTGATCGACGTGGCCGCCGGCGGCCTGCTCCGGCGCCATGTACTCGGCCGTGCCCACGATGTTGCCGTGGGCGGTGTACGACCCGCCGCCGAACAACTTGGCGATCCCGAAATCGGCGAGCTTCACCCGGTCGCCGAGGTCGTCCGGGTCGTCCCCCGCGGCCACGAGCAGGTTCGCCGGCTTGAGATCGCGGTGGATCACGCCGTGATCGTGGGCGGCCTTGAGGGCCCGCGTCACGCCGAGCGCCACGGCCACGGTCTCCTGCCAGGTGAACCGCCGGCCCCCCCGGATCATCTGCTCGAGGCTCTGCCCCGGCACGAGCTCCATCACGAAGTAGGGCTGATCGTCCTCCTCGCCGAACGCGAGCAGCTGCACGATGCCCGGGTGCCTGAGCGTCTCGAGCGTGGTGATCTCCGCGTCGAACCGTCGCCGCAGGGCGGGGTCGTCGGCGAGATGCGCGGCGAGCAGTTTGATCGCCACTCGATGGCCCGCGTCGTCGGTCGCCTCGTACACGGCGCCCATGCCTCCCCGGCCGAGCCGGGCGCCGAGTCGATATGGTCCCAACTGCGTCGGTTGCATGGCCGCAGTGTATCCTCTCGGCATGACGCTTCCCCACTCCCCCGCCCCCGCAGCTGGTGGAACTGCGATCGTCCTGTCCCGATCGACGAACCAGGCGCGTGGCCTGGCCGCCTACTGCGACGATTTTCTGCACGCCCCACAGCCGATCGGCGCCGCGACGCTCGCGCTCCTCGGGCGGTTTCACCTCGACAGCGTCGGCTGCGGCGTGTCTGCGATCGCGCTGGGGGCGAACGCCCCGGTGATTCTCCGCCGCGAGGCGCTCGCCTCGCCGCCGGCCGGGGGGTCGCGGGGCGGCATCTGCTTCGGAGACCCGCGTCCCTGCGCCGTCGAGAAGGCGGTGGCCGCGAATGCGTCGGCCGTGCGCGAGTGGGACTCCAACGGCACGAACTTCGGCTACGACGCGACGAAGGGGCGGACTGCCGGGGAGTTCGGCCACAACGACTATTACCCCGTGGCCGTGGCGGCGGCCCGCGAGGCCGGCCTCGACGGCGACGCCACGCTGCGGGTCATGCTCCTGATCGACGAGATCCGGGGCCGGCTCGCCGAGGTGTTCGCGCTGCGGAGGTATGCGATCGATCACGTCCACCATGGCGCGGTGGCGTGCGCCGCGGCGTATGCGGCGGCCCTCGGCGGCACGGTGGACCAGATCGAGTCGGCGATCGGGATGGTGGTGGCGCACTCCGTGCCGTTCCGCGCGATCCGTGCCGGCCATCAGCTCTCCGACTCCAAAGGCGCCTCGGCCGCGCTGGCCGCCGAGGCGGCCGTGAAGGCTGCGCAGCGTGCGCTCGCGGGGTTCGTCGGCCCACGCGACGTGTTTCGGAACCCGCTCGCCATCTACCGGCTCAACGAGCCGTGCCCCGACGGTGAGAGCCCGTTCGACCTCGAACTCGGCGTGGGCGGCGACGGCTTCGCGATCCACGCCATGCACTTCAAGCTCGGGCTCTACGAGCATCAGTCGGCGGGGGCGTTGCAGGCGCTCGTCGATCTCTTCGCGGCCCATCCCGTGGTCGCGGCCGACCTCGACGCCATCCGGAGGATCCGCGTGGCGATCTACGAGCCGGCCTTCTCGATCATCGCCGACCCCGCCAAGCGCACCCCCACGACCCGCCAGTCGGCCGATCACTCGCTGCCCTACATCCTGGCGAAGACGCTCCTCAAGGCGCGGGCCGCGCATGGCCGCGGGCAGCCGCTCGGCTGGGAATCGCTCATGCTCCTGCCCGACGACTATTCCGACGACGCCATCGTTGATCCGGCGATCGCCCGGCTCATCGGGCGGATGGAGATCGTGCACGGCGGGCCGGACTACGACGCGCGATATCCGGAGGGCATCCCGACGAGCGTGACCGTGGAGCATGCAACGCTCGGCACGCTCGGCGGCGGGCTCGTGGCGTTTCCGCTCGGGCATGCCCGCTCCGACGCCGCCCGCACGGCAGCCGTGGTGGACCTGAAGTTCGACCGGCTGGTGGCCGGCGTCGTGGGCGACCCGGCGGGACTCCGCCGGCGGATGACCCTCGCCGGCAGGTCGGCCGCCGACGTGGCCGATCTCTACGCGTTCCCGATCCGATGCATCACGACGTGAGCGGCGTCGTCGCCATCGACAAGCCCGCGGGCGTGACCTCGCGGCGCGTGGTGGACGTGGTCGCGAAGGCCCTGGGAACCAGGGCCGTGGGCCATGCCGGCACGCTCGATCCGCTGGCCCGGGGCGTCGTCGTGGTGTGTGCGGGGCATGCGACACGGCTGGTCGATTTCATCCATCAGTTGCCGAAGCGCTACGAGGCGACGTATCTGCTCGGCCGGTCGAGCCCGTCGGACGATCTCGAGACGCCGGTGAGCGAGGAGCCCGAGCCGGTGCGGCCGGGGCGCGCCGAGATCGAGGCGGCGCTCCCGGCCTTCCGCGGCGCGATCCTCCAGCGTCCCTGCGACTACTCGGCGGTGCACGTGGACGGAAAGCGGGCCTACGCGCTCGCGCGGAAGGGGCGCGAGGTGGTGATCGGCGTGAAGGAGGTGCGGATCGACCGGCTCGAGATCACGGGCTACGAGTGGCCGCGGCTCGACGTGGAGATGGAGTGCTCGTCCGGCACGTTCGTGCGGGCGGTCGGCCGGGACCTCGCGGCCGTGCTGGAGACGACGGCCGTGATGGCGTCGCTCGTGCGCGCGTCCGTGGGCCCCTTTGCCCGCTCCGGATCGCTGCCTCTCGACCGGGTCGATCCCGCGTCCGTCCGCGGCGCGCTGCTGCCGCCTCTCGCCGCCGTCGGCCACCTGCCCCGCATGAGCCTCGGCGGCGCGATGCTCGAACACGCCATCCGCGGAGGTCTCCTCGACTGCGACCAGGCCCCCGCTCCGGCCATCGCTGCGTGCGACGATGCAGGTGAACTGCTCGGAGTTCTCCAGCGGCACGAGAGCGGCCGGTATCGCTTGCGGCCAAACTTCCGCGGGGCCGGGTAGCGACTCGTCACGCACCTGGCAGGCGTGCGATGATCTGCTCCACGACCGCTGCGGGAGACGCAGTCACGCTCACGATCAGCGGTTGTTCATCGAGCGCGGGGCGTTCGAGCGTCGCGAGTTGGCTGTCGAGAAGGCCGGGGGGCATGAAGTGCCCTTGCCGGGCGGCGAGCCGGCTCGCCAGGAGGTCGCGCTCACCGTCGAGGTGCACGAGCACGACGCCGGGCCGCGCGACCCCCAGGCGGTCGCGGTAGCGCCTCGCGAGCGCGGAGCAGGCGACGACGGCCCCCCGGCTGCTTTCCAGCCGCGTCGTGATCTCGGCCGCGAGCCGGTCGAGCCACGGCCAGCGGTCGGCGTCGGCCAGCGGCGTGCCCGCCCGCATCTTGTCCACGTTCGCCGGCGGATGAAAGTCGTCGCCGTCGAGAAAATCGCATCCCAGCCGGGCGGCGAGCAACCGCCCGACCTCGGTCTTGCCGCACCCGCTCACGCCCATCAGGACGACCACCGGTTTCATGTCGGCTCCCCTTGCCCGTCTCGCGCGGGCACGGTCTGCTGGTGCCCATGAGGATCACGCGACTCACCACGTTCATCGTGCCGCCCCGCTGGTGTTTCCTCAAGGTCGAGACCGACGCCGGGGTCACGGGCTGGGGCGAGCCGGTCGTCGAGGGGCGGGCCCACACGGTGGCCGCGGCCGTCGACGAACTCGCCGAGTATCTCGTCGGCAAGGATCCCGCGCACATCGAGGACCACTGGACTGTGCTCCACCGCGGCGGCTTCTACCGCGGTGGCGCGATCCACATGAGCGCGATCGCCGGCATCGACCAGGCCCTCTGGGACATCAAGGGGAAGGTGCTCGGCGTGCCGGTGCATCAGCTGCTCGGCGGCCGCGTGCGCGACCGGATCCGGGTCTATTCCTGGGTGGGGGGCGATCGTCCCGCCGATACCGCCGCCCAGGCGCTGGAGCGGGCCGCCCGCGGGTTCACCGCGATCAAGATGAACGCGTGCGAGGAACTGCAGTATGTGGACACCACCGACAAGGTGGACCGCGTGATCGCCAACGTGGCGGCGATTCGCGACGCGCTCGGGCCGCACTTCGGAATCGGTGTCGATTTCCACGGTCGGGTGCATCGGCCGATGGCCAAGGTGCTGGTGAAGGAGCTCGAGCCATTGCGGCCGATGTTCATCGAGGAGCCGGTGCTCAGCGAGCACGCCGAGGCCCTTGCCGAGATCGCCCCGCTCACGAGCGCTCCGATCGCCCTCGGCGAGCGGCTCTTTTCGCGCTGGGACTTCAAGCCGATCCTGGAGGCGGGCCACGTCGACATCATCCAGCCCGATCCGTCGCACGCGGGAGGCATCACGGAGACGCGGAAGATCGCGGCCATGGCCGAGGCCTACGACGTGGCCGTGGCGTTCCATTGTCCGCTCGGGCCGATCGCGCTCGCAGCGAACCTGCAGCTCGACGCGGTCTGCTACAACGCGTTCATCCAGGAGCAGAGCCTCGCCATCCACTACAACCAGGGGAACGACCTGCTCGACTACGTGACCGATCCGGGCGTGTTCGACTACGCCGACGGATTCGTCAGGATCCCGGAAGGCCCGGGGCTCGGGATCGAAGTCAACGAGGCGTATGTGCGCGAGCGGGCTGCGGTCGGCCACCGCTGGCGCAACCCCGTCTGGCGGCATGCCGACGGCAGCTTTGCCGAGTGGTGATCAACCAGAGAGGACTGTCATGAAGCCAGGTTTCGCCCTCGTCGTCGCCGGTGCGGTGTCGCTTTCCCTGAATCTCGCGCGGGCCGAGCACTGGCCGCAGTGGCGTGGCCCGCGCAACGACGGCATCTCGGCCGAGCGCGGCGGGCCCGAGGGCTGGTCGAAGACGAACCATGTCGCCTGGCGGACGCCGCTGCCGGGCCGGGCCGGAGCCACGCCCTGCGTGTGGGGCGACCGGATCTACCTCACGAGCAACGAGGGAGACGACCTCGTGCTGCTGTGCGTGAATGCGAAGGACGGAGCGATTCTCTGGAAGAAGACCGTGGGCGGCGGCAACAAGGATGCCCGCGCGGGCGAGGGAAATTCGGCGTCCCCCTCCCCCTGCACCGACGGCGAGCATGTGTGGGTGTTCTTCGGCACGGGCATCCTCGCCTGCTACGCGAAGGACGGCACCGAGGTCTGGAAGACCGACTGCAACGACCGCTTCGGAAGGATCGACATCCAGTTCGGGATGACGAGCACGCCGGTCCTCGACGGCGACGCGCTGTACCTGCAGCTCATACACGGGGCGATGAAGCTCGACGACGATACCCGCACCGGCAAGGTGATCCGACTCGACAAGCGCACCGGCAAGACCGTGTGGGAGGTGGACCGGATCACGAACGCCCAGTTCGAGTGCAAGCACTCCTACGCGTCGCCGTTCCTCTATCGGCACGACGGCCGCGAGTTCCTCGTGGTCCATGGGGCCGACTGCATCACCGGCCACGCGCTCGCCGACGGCCGTGAGCTCTGGCGGTTCGGCGGGCTCAACGGCCCGACCGACGTGAATCCCAAGCCGCGCGACAAGACGTTCCGCTTCGTGTCATCCCCCTGCCTCGTGCCGGGCACGATCATCGTGCCGACGTGCAAGGGCGGTCCGACGATCGCGCTCGCGGTCACGGACGACCTCGCGGGCGACTGCACGGGCAAGCAGTCGGTGGTGAAGTGGATCAATCCGCTCTCCCCCGACGTGAGCATCCCGCTCGTGGCCGACGGACTCGTCTACATGCTCCACAAGGACGGCAAGCTGCAGTGCGTCGATCTGGGCACGGGAAAGGACGTGTATCTCGAGCGCACCCACACGGGCCAGCATCGCACGAGCCCGTTGCTCGCCGACGGCAGGCTGTACTACGGGTCGAACGACGGCTGGGTGACGATCGTGCGGGCCGGCCGCACGTTCGAGCAACTCGACACGATCGACTTCGGCGGCGAGGCGATCACGGCGTCGCTCGTCGTCTCCGACGGCACGCTCTACGTGCGGTCGTACGACGCGCTCTATGCGATCAGGGGCGAGTGAGCGCAGGCGTCTGTTTCACCCCGCGAGGAGTTTCCGCCGTGACCTTCCCCCCCACGTAGCGCTCAGTCCGGCGTGAAAAGTTCCGCCGGCGAGAGCGCGGCCCCCGTCCGTGCGAGCGGACACCCCCGATTGTCCCTTGGACTGCGATGGAAGCCCCCGGTGGGCCGACATACAATGAGGGCGTCCCGCCGATCGACCGCACCGGTCCGCGATTCGGGAGTCCATCCCCAATCGGCGAAGCGGGTGACCCTCACAGCGCCTTTCGAGGACGTGGCTGCATGGGTTGCTCAAGCCCCGCGAGTGCGATGTATCGAGTGCTCGTCATCCTGACGTGGCTGTCGGCCGCGCCCGCGCTGGCGGTCGGTCCGGCCCGCCTGTCGTTCAATCGCGACATCCGGCCGATCCTCTCCGACAACTGCTTCGCCTGCCACGGTCCCGACAGTGCCAACCGCCAGGCCGGCCTGCGGCTCGACACCTTTGAGCAGGCCACGGGCGAACTCGACAGCGGGGCCCGGGCGATCGTGCCTGAGAAGATCGACGAGAGCGAACTCGTCGCGCGGATCGTGTCGGACGATCCCGACTCGGTGATGCCACCGCCCCACGCGAAGATCGGACGGCTCTCGCCAGAGCAGGTGAAGACGCTGGAGCGGTGGATCGCGGAGGGGGCGACGTACGAGCCGCACTGGGCGTTCGTGCCGCCGTTGAAGCCGGACCTGCCCGCCAGCGCCGCGGCGGCTGCCACGTGGCATCCCGTCGATTCGATCGTGGGGGAAAAACTGGCCAGGCGCGGCCTCGCCCTCCAGCCCGAGGCCGACCGGGCCACGCTCATGCGCCGGGCGTCGTTCGACATCACCGGCCTGCCTCCGACGCCGGCCGAGGTCGAGGCCTTCGTCGCCGACACGTCGCCCGACGCGTATGAAAAACTTCTCGACCGGCTGCTCGCGAGCCCCCGCTACGGCGAGCGGATGGCCGCCGACTGGATGGATCTCGCCCGCTACTCCGACAGCTACGGCTTCCAGGTCGATCGGCCGCGGCCAGGCATGTGGCCGTGGCGCGACTGGGTGATCAGGGCCTTCAACGAGAACCTTCCGTGGGACCGGTTCACGCTCTGGCAGGTGGCGGGTGACCTGCTGCCGAACGCCACGCCGGAGCAGATTCTCGCCACGGCGTTCAATCGGCTCCATCAGCAGGAGAGCGAGGGCGGCTCGGTCGAGGAGGAGTATCGCGTCAACTACGTCAACGACCGCGTGACCACGTTCGGCACGGCGTTCCTCGGGCTGACGTTCGAATGCTGCCGCTGCCACGACCACAAGTTCGACCCGCTCACGCAGAAAGACTTCTATGCGCTGTTCGCGTTCTTCGACGACATCGACGAGGCGGGGCTGTACTCCTACTTCACGCAATCCGTGCCCACGCCGAAGACGCGGATTCTCGACGCCGCCATGGAGGCGAGGCTGGCGCACGCCGACGAACGGTGCGGCGAACGGGCGGCCGCACTGGCCGATCGCGAGGCGGCGGTGCGGCAGGGAGTGGCGGAGTGGATCGCCGGCACGAGCGCGATGCCCGAACTGCTGGCCGGGGAGCCGGCCGGCACGATTCCCGGCGAGATCGTCCGCTACGGGTTCGATGCACGCACCGAAAAAGGTCTGTTCGCCGACGTGCTCGGCTCGAAAGACACCGCCTCGTCACCGGATGAAAACACGCTCGTGGAGGGGCACTCCGGCGGGGCGATCAAGCTCACCGGCGACCATCCGGTGCAGACGTCGGTGGGCAACTTCCGCCGCAGTCATCCGTTCACCGTGTCGCTCTGGATGTTCGCCCCGACGACGTACGAGCGGGCCGTGGTGTTTCACCGCTCGCAGGCCTGGACCGACGCCGGAAGCCGGGGTTACGAACTGCTGGTCGCCGACGGCCATCTCCGCTGGTCGCTGATCCACTTCTGGCCCGGGGATGCGGCGAGCGTGCGGGGCGCGGAGCCGCTGCCCCTGGGCGAGTGGGTGCACGTGGCCGTGTCGAGCGACGGCTCCGGCCGGGCGAGCGGCCTGAAGATCTTCGTGAACGGCCATCCCGCGGCCACCGAGGTCGTGCGCGACAGTCTCACCCGCGAGATCACCGGCGGCGGCGGCGACCACATCCGGATCGGGGAGCGGATGCGCGACCACGGCTTCAAGGACGGTCTGGTGGACGATTTCCGGGTGTTCGACCGGGCGCTGTCGCCGCTGGAGATCCGGGAGACGTTCGCGCCGGGGGCGATCCGCACCGCGATCGAGGCCAGGGCTGCGCCGGAGATGCTCGGCGACTACCTCGCCGCCGCCTTCGACGCGACCGCCGCGCTCGGCCGCCAGTCCCTCGAGGAGGCGCGGCGGACCCGCGACGACCTCGCCGAACAGCCGGCGGAAATCATGGTGATGCGCGACCTGCCGCAGCCGAAGATGGCCTACGTGCTCCAGCGCGGCGACTACGACAAGCGTGGCACGCCGGTCGAGCCCGACACGCCGGCGGCGCTGCCCCCCTTCCCCGCCGGCCAGCCGAGGAACCGGCTCGGCCTGGCCCGCTGGCTCGTCGATCCCGATCACCCGTTGCTCGCGCGGGTGACGGTGAACCGCCTCTGGCAGTCGCTCTTCGGCATCGGCCTCGTGCAGAGCCCGGAGGATCTCGGCAGCCAGTCCACGCGGCCTGAGTATCCCGAACTGCTCGACCTGCTCGCCTGGCGGTTTTCCCACCCGACGGCCGAGGGCGGTCTGGCGTGGGACATGAAGGCCCTCGTGAAGTGGATCATGCTCTCGCGGACCTACACGCAGCGGAGCATCGCCGAGGAGAAGACGATGGCCGACGATCCGCTCAACGTCTGGCTCGCCCGCGGCCCGCGGCACCGGCTGCCCGCCGAGATGATCCGCGACGGGGCGCTTGCCGCCTGCGGCCTGCTCGTCGAGAAGGTGGGCGGCCCGCCGGTGAAGACCTACGACCTTCCGGAGTCGTTCAAGCCCGAGAAGGCCGACACGGGCGACAATCTCTACCGCCGCAGCCTCTACACGTTCTGGCGGCGGAGCGGGCCAGGTCCGGTCCTCGAGAGTTTCGACGTGCCGAAGCGGGTGGTCTGCGTGGCCAGGCGCGACGCGACGAACACGCCGCTCCACGCGTTCGTGCTGATGAACGGGCCCCAGTTCGTCGAGGCGGCCCGCGTGCTCGCCGAGCGGCTGCTCGTCGAGTACGACGGCCGGGCCGATCGTGCGCTCGACCGGGCGTTTTTTCAGCTCACCGGCCGCCAGCCGGACGATGAGGAACAGCGAATCGTGCGTCGCATGCACGCCGGCCAGCTGGAGTGGTACGCCGCCCGCCCCGAGGATGCCGCGCAGTTCGTGGCGCTCGGCGACCGGAAGCGCGACGAGTCGCTGCCGGCGGCCGACGTGGCGGCGGTCGCCGGCGTGATCAACGCCCTCATGAACTACGATGGAACGGTGGTGAAGCGATGAACGGCTCTCCGATCAGCAGGCGGGAGTGGCTGGGGTCGTTCGGGATGGGGTTCGGCGGCGTCGCGCTGGCCGAGATGCTGGGCCGTTCGGCGACCGCGGCGGACGGGGCAGGCGGCGTGCTCGGTGGATTCCACCATCCGCCGAAGGCGAAGCGGGTGATCTATCTCTTCCAGTCGGGCGGCCCGTCGCAGCTCGACCTCTACGACCACAAGCCGCTCCTCGTCGAGAAGACCGGCGAGCAGTTGCCCGACAGCGTGCGCGGCGGCCAGCGGCTGACCGGGATGTCGGGCAACCAGAGCTCGATCCCGCTCGTCGGCTCACCGTTCGCCTTCGCGCAGCACGGCGACAGCGGCGCGTGGCTCTCGGAACTGCTCCCACACACGGCGCAGGTGGCCGACAAGCTGTGCTTCGTGCGCACGATGTACACCGAGAGCATCAACCACGGCCCGGGCGTGACGTTCATGCAGAGCGGCAACCAGATCCCTGGCCGCCCGAGCATCGGCGCCTGGCTCGACTACGGCCTCGGGAACGAGCACGACGACCTCCCCTCGTTCGTCGTCCTGATCACGAAGAACAAGAGCGGCCAGCCCCTCATGAGCCATCTCTGGGGCGCCGGGTTCCTGCCCACGAAGCACCAGGCGGTGCGGTTCCGCTCCGGAGCCGATCCCGTGCTCTACGTGAACAATCCGCCGGGCGTCTCGCGGGAGAACCGGCGGCAGTTGCTCGACGGCCTGCGCGAACTTCACGAGCACCAGTACGCCGGCACCCCCGACGCCGAGATCACGGCCCGGATCGCCAACTACGAGATGGCCTTCCGGATGCAGGCCAGCGTGCCCGACGTGACGAACTTCGCCGACGAGCCGCAGCACGTGCTCGACCTCTACGGCCCCGACGCCAGGGACCCCGGCACGTTCGCGGCCAACTGCCTGCTGGCCCGCCGGCTCGCCGAGCGCGGCGTGCGGTTCATCCAGCTGTACCATCAGGACTGGGACCACCACGGCGGCCTGAAGGGGGGCATCGCCCGCGAGGCGAAGCAGACCGACCAGCCCGCGGCCGCGCTCGTGCAGGATCTCGCGGCCCGCGGCATGCTCGACGACACGCTCGTGGTCTGGGGCGGAGAGTTCGGCCGCACGAACTACTGCCAGGGGCTCTACAAGCCGGGCGCCGACTTCGGCCGCGACCACCATCCCCGCTGCTTCACGATCTGGATGGCAGGCGGCGGCGTGAAGCCCGGCACGACCTACGGCGAGACCGACGACTACGGCTACAACGTCGTCAGGGACGGCGTGCACGTGCACGACTTCCATGCCACGATGCTGCACCTCCTGGGCATCGACCACGAGCGGCTGACCTACAAGTTCCAGGGCCGCCGCTACCGGCTCACCGACGTGCACGGCAGGATCGTGAGGGGCATCCTCGCCTGATATCGAGCCCGACCCTACAGCACGTAGACCGCGATGGCGGCGGTCATGAGGCTGGCGGCGCAGACGCGACGCACGAGCGTGGCCGCATCGACCCGCTGCTCGAGTTCGTGCCAGCCGAGATGGGCGAGCGTGGCTCCGATCACGACCGACATGATGCCGCGGGTGGACTGCACCACGTTGCCGAACACGGCGCCCACGAGTGCGAAGCAGGCGTAGAGCGCGGCCATCGCCAGGAGCCAGGTGGCCGCATACGCGGCGGCCGCACGCCACGACGATCCCGCCACGCCCGCCGGCGGCCGGCACCATCCCGCGGCGACGACCGGTCCGCACACGATCCCGCAGGCGACGTAGGTCAGAAGCATGCCACGCACGGCCGCGAGCAGGCGGCCGCCCGCTCCGGCCCCCCCCGCGTCGAGGGAGTCGATGAGTCGCACGATGAACAGGTCGGAGAGGGCGAAGCACAGGCAGACGACGAGCACCCTGCCGAGCGCCGCCCGGGGCAGCCCGCCGGCCGTGCCCTGGAGGACCGCCGTCGCCGCGACCGACAGGGCCACGGCCCCCCACTGCGTCGGCGACAGCGGCTGGCGGAGGAACAGGGCCACGATGACCGCCAGGATGAACACCTTGAGGCCGAGGAACGGCGTCAGCCGCGAGGCCTCGAGCCTCTCCAGCAGGCCGAACAGGATGATGTTGCCGAGCAGATAGAACCCGGCCGCCGCCAGGAGCGGCCCGATGAACCGCGCGAGCGGTGGCAAGACCCGGGGCTCCAGCAAAACCACGCCGGCGGTCGCCGCGCATCCCATGACCACGTGTGCCCGCAGGAGCAGGCCGAGCGCGGCAGCCGGCCTTGCCGGCGCCGGCTGCGAGAGCGCGTGGTGCCGCGAGAGGAGATAGGAAAACGACATGCAGGCGCCGGAGACCAGGCCGGCGACGATGCCGAGCCACGTGGTGCCGGAGACGAGAGGGACGATCATGAGGCGGGCGTTTTTCCTGGCCGGTGGAGGATACCTGCGGCCGGCACGTTCGGCACAGTCGCCACAGCCGATTCAGTGTGAAGGCCCGGCGCGACCGGGCACGGCTCCGTCGCCCGCCCCCGGCGGAATCGGCCTGTAGAGTTGCAGAAGGAAAGGATTCCCTGCCATGGCCGCATTCGATCGTGCGTTCGAAGCCTCGTTCCCTGCGGGCCGGGGCCCCGCATCCCGCGGGCGTTTTCAGCCCGTCGAGCAGGCCGCTCCCGTGGAGGCGTCGCGCGACCGCGCTCGCGATCTCGCAGCGCTCGGCCTGCTGGCCGCGTGCCTGTTCCTCGTCGCCTCGCTCGCCACCTACGATCAGGCCGACCCTCCCGCGGCACGGGCCTTTCCTCCCCACGCCGTGGCCACGAACGCCTGCGGTCTCCTCGGCGCCGCGACGTCCGCCGTGCTCGTGGAATGGCTCGGGCAAGGCGCCTGGCCCGCGCTGACACTGCTCGTGCTGCTCGACATCGCCCTCCTGCGCCGCGTGGCGCTGCCCGACCTGCCGGTGCGGGCGGCAGGAGCCGTGCTGGCGACGGTCGGCATCTGCACGCTCCTGGCGATGTTTCTGCCTGACTGGATCGGCCGGCCCGTCTGGGGTCCGGGCGGAACCGTGGGCGGTCTCGGCCAGATGCTCGCCACCCGGTATCTGGCGACCGCCGGCGCGACGATCGTCGTGGCCGTGACGACCGCCGCCGGACTGTTCCTCGCCTGCGACCACCTGCTCGTGCGTGCGGGCTCCACGGCCCTGCAGGGCTGCACGCTGGTCGTCGCCGGACTCCGGTCGGCCTGGGAGGCCGGCGCCCGCCGTCGGGCCGATCGACTGGCATCGCAGGCGGAAGCGGCCGTCACGGAGGCCCCCTCGCTCCGCGACCGGCTCGCGCACCTGCGGCTCGAGGCTCTGGAATCCGACGCCGACACCGACGCGGAAACGTCCGCCGACGACGACGGGGAGGACGCCGATGCCGGCCCGACGATCAAGGTCCGTCGCCGGGAGGTGCCCGTCGCCGAGGCCGACGAAGACGACGACTCGTTCGTGAGCGACGCCGTGGAATTCGACGCCGACGCGGAGGACGCGTCGGACGACGAGGAGGCCTCGCACGAAGAGTCGGAGGCGGCGCCGGTGCCGATCAGGTCGCTCAAGCGCCGCGCCGCTGCGGTTCTCGAGATGGCGCCCGACCCGAGCGCCGCATACGAACTGCCTGCGCTCGACCTCCTCCTGCCGGCCGAGCAGCTGCAGCTCGAGGCCCAGGAGCAGGAGGTGCGCGAGCGGGCCAAGGTGCTCGAGAAGACGTTCGCCGACTTCGGCTTCAAGGTCCGCGTGGTCGAGATCGAGACGGGCCCCGTCATCTCCCAATACGAGATCGAGCTCGAGGCGGGCCTGCGGCTGGCCAAGATCGCCAACCTCGCCGACGACCTGGCGATCGCGCTCCGCGTGCCGAGCGTGCGGATCGTGGCCCCGATCCCCGGCAAGAACTCGGTCGGCATCGAGGTGCCCAACACCGACCGGCAGATGGTCCGCCTCCGCGAGGTGATCGAGGAGACGCAGGCCAAGAGCCGCACGATGAAGATCCCGATCTTCCTCGGCAAGGACGTGGCGGGCAACCCGATGGTGGTGGACATGGCGAGCATGCCCCACCTGCTGATCGCCGGCCGCACCGGCACGGGCAAGAGCGTGTGCCTCAATTCGCTCATCGTCTCGATGCTCATGACCCGCCGGCCCGACGAGGTCCGGATGCTCATGATCGACCCCAAGATGGTGGAGCTCACGCCCTACAAGTCGCTGCCGCACCTCATGCACCCGGTGGTCACCGACATGAAGAAGGCGGAGGCGATCCTGGCGTGGGCGGTCGACAAGATGGAGGAGCGGTACGCCATGCTCGCCAAGGTGGGCGTGCGGCACCTCTCGCAATACAACGCCCTCGGCCGTGAGACGATCCTCGAACGGATGCAGCCGGAGAGCGA
>Ga0136644_10000609_pt1 | contig 28555 bp, 23 predicted proteins | sample C_130820_EF_Meta_FD_94780 | JGI IMG/M metagenome (GOLD analysis project Ga0136644, IMG submission 94780) | Freshwater microbial communities from Lake Croche, Canada to study carbon cycling - C_130820_EF_MetaG (v2) (version 2) | ecosystem: Environmental > Aquatic > Freshwater > Lake | place...
CGCAATTAAAGGTCGCACCATTGTTTTCTGAACAACAAATCGGTCAGCTGGAGCCGTTAATAAAATTCCAAGAAGATTTGTAATTGTCTTATATACTTCAAAACTCTCCGCCCTATAAATATGCGCAGTATAATTGGGATGTTGTGCATGAATTGCAATATCGACTCCAGGATTTTTATTCAAAATATAATCTTTTGTCTCAGGAATTGCCAGGACATACTCATTTTTCTGTGCAATCCATGAAACCACTTGCCGTCTCGCTTCCACTAAAGGAATCTGAAATTCATCTGCAACTCTCGGTGCCCAGGTCTCCTCATTAGTCTCACCTGCCAGAAGTTCACTACTGGATAGCTGAGTGAGAAAAGCAAAGATACGGTCTTCACTGGAAAAATTACTGACACCCTTGAATCTCAACATTGCGAGGGGTTGTTCATCAGGTAAGGGAGGAATTGCCTGGAAAATAGATGCAAAATTCTTGAGGCGTTTCTGTAAAACTGCTCGTGTAATCGGCGTGTCTTCTCTATTTATACGAATTTTCAAGACTACATCAATTTGAGCTAGAGAAGGATTCTGGGCCGCATAGGGTAAATCAACGAAGGCAGATTCCAGAATTTCTGCAGAAGATTCTAAATCACTCAGAGGATCCAGCACTCTCTTTTGCTTCGGTGGTTGAATGAGTAAATCAGAAGTTCCATCATTCCATACTCTCATTGTGGCATAGAGCGGTAAATCATAAGAGTCATTTATAGTAATTTTCATATACATACAATCCTTACCAACATCTGGATTCTTATCTTGCTTCCATGTCATTAAAATATTTGGGTCTACTAAGTCAGGAATTGGTAAGATTCCCTTTACATAAATCTTGGTAAGTGGTTGTCCAGCACCAGGGAAAAATCTCATATATGGTCTAGTATGAGTAACACGGGTTCCAAAAAATAAAATAGCGGGCCCTTCCCATCCACTTGGTGCATTATTCCACGCCCATCTCATGAACTTTACACCATCAAGCTTTGGTAGCTGTAGCTCACCTTCTAGACTTGAAAGTAACTCATCTAAATATTGAATCTCATAGAGAGCTTGAGCAGTTTGTGTAGCCTGTGTCTGAATAATAGGAGTTATTGCTGCAGCACCCGTGCTATCAGGTAAATTCGATGGGTCCAAATATGGAAAATAGGGAACAATACGTCCATAGACATCACGTTCTCCTAGGGGGCGCGGGCCAGCAATACGGTCGACTAAATCTGTATAGAAAAACGCATGGATTTCTGGAATTTCCTTACCCTTATCCAATTCAAAAATATCATTCAATGTCATTCTTACACGATTAAGTTTTCCAACTGATTTCTGACTACCTGCAGAATCTACAAATCGTTCATCTGGAGGTCCAGTCATTAAATCTTGAGGTGGAGGTAAAATAAATACGTGTTCATTTCCACTACCACTCATTCCCTTCCACATGAGTTCAATCGGCTTATAATTGGTTGAGCCTGTTTCGGGCCTTCCTAAGAATACAAGGGATGGAGTAAATGCAGGGTCTCTTTGCATAGTATTCCACAAGACCAATTTAACCTCATATATAGTGAACCATCTTGGAAGTGGACCAAGTGTCATTGATGATACGACTGGTCTAGACTTACCAGGTGTAAATCGGTGAATTTGTATATTTAACATTATATCAGTAAATCCCTCCATCAATTGAGGTTCAAGGAGGGATTTGAATTGTGAACCTAGGTCCAAGGACATCTATCGTCATGTGTTAATTTTAGCTTGAAATCTAACCCATGCTTCCTATTTGCAAAGGATTCCCTGTGGCACTAGGGGTATCCTTTGATGCGTCATATTTTGGTTGGTCAGTAATTTTTTCTCCACAATATGTTACAGGGTGTGCGCGAAAATCCTGATACTTGTAGATTTCAATAGATTCTGCTTCTCTTAAAAGCCAACCAAAGTTGTTCCAGAATTCTGTACCATGACTTGCATAATTTGGAGAAGTTATTACATGTCCCATTTCATGTAGTGCAACAAAGACCATTACATTTTCATTGACGAGTGATTCTTTATTTTCATCCCTTTGTCTGAGGCACAAATGAATACTCTCACCCTTGTTAACACTGTATGAAATATGTTCTGAATCTGGTGTAGCTTCATAGAAACGCTTTGGGTCTGCTTCGAATTTCTCATTTAGTTGAATTACCTGGGGCTTACTAGGATATCTTTGCCGGAGAACTGATATAAGTTTTTGCAGTTTAGCTCTTACACGTGCTAAAAGGTCTGCGGCTTGTTGTTTATCTGGCATATCACGGACATTGTATTGAAGGCCATCAACCTTACTGCGAACTTGGACAATAGGGTAGCTTGATGTTGCATTATGAATCATACCCCATATTTTATCCATCTATCGCATTGTCACTTTTAAAAAATACTGGGAGAGATTATCTCTAACCAAAACTTACTAAAGACACTTGAATGTTTTTAGTAAGGTTTATGCTTTTACACGTTGGGCTTTAGTAAGTCGTAGACTTGCGTCTGAACGAGGAAGCCGTTTCACGGCTTACGCGATCTCGAACCTCGCAGAGGTTTGTCCTGATTGCCTAATTTATTAGGCAATCTAGCAAGTCGTAGACTTGCGTTTGAACGAGGAAGCCGTTTCACGGCTTACGCGATCTCGAGAGAGCGCCTGTTGGTATCAGGCTCAATAGTGCTCTGGTTAAACACAGACACTGCCACCTGGGGGTTAGGGGGCTCAGAGCGAAGTTGGTAGTTAGCATTACGCATGCTCTGGCCAACCGTGTTAATACCAATGAGGGCGCCTGCACTTAAGAAATTCTTACCCTTTAGAGACCCAGTGCCCATAGGGTTCTGCTGAGACCATACGCTATTCTCATCCTTGGGTAGCAGCTCACCAGGGGTTAGCTGGTCACGAGGGTAGCATCCTTCTGGTTTCTCAGAATCACCGAAGGAAGCAGGGCCCTCCATACCACCCTGGTTGGCAAAACCTTCAGACCTGTTAGGATTGCTCATTACTGCATTGCGCATCATTGCACCAGCTGCACCGGGGAAGTTAGCGGGCTGATTTCCAAGAGAAGCAGGAGAAAGTGTTCCCATAAATGCATCCTTACGACGTAGAAGACCACCTAGAGAAGGGTCAATGAGGTATACCGCAAATAAGATAACTAATACGGCAACTAAACCTAATACAATGTCACGGGTTGATCCACCTGCCATTATTCTGTTAGCATTGTATAAAAAAGATAACATTTATTCATCTTCAGAATCTGAATCCGGAGGCATTCGCCCAGTTACTTCAAAATATTGCATACGAATCTGCTCTGCCTCAACGCGAGCCTTGGCGGCCCGGAGACGCGTTAATAAATATTCTTCCTGTGTTTGCTGAGAATCATCTACGAGTTTAACAGGGGGCAGTTCAGATTCCGCAACTTCTACCTCGTCCCCTTGAGAAGATCTTTCGGAATCTGAATCAAAAGAAATTCGGTTATGTTGAACAAACACCGCTGGATCCCATACTAGCGTAACTTGTTTGGGAGTTAGGAGTAAGGTATTTACGGTTGCAGAATTTTCAGAGCTCTGGGCAAGTCGTTTAAAAGTATGCCTCACGCGCTTTATTAATTGATCGTGAGATGGAAGTTTACTGAACCAGTTACCAGATGCACCCTCGGTAATTAAATTATGAATAAGTGTATCCGTTATATTTTCAACTGCATCTTGATCATTGAATACCGTGCTTCCATTAGTATCTTTCTTAATTAAGACTCGTGTATCGTTTGATGCGGCCGGTAATAGAGTAATTATATAATGACTATTGGATGCATCCCATGTAGGAGGAATAAAAGACATTCTCTGCGGTTTCCTATTAATTCAAGTTTAAATGGGCTTCGGTAGATATGCCTTCTCCACCCGGGACAATGGTAAATATGATTATTGAACGTATTATTAAAGTTTTTCAAGAACCTAATAATCGTGAACGAATTCAAAGTCAATGTATCGACCCCTTAATCAAATATATTCTTAATCGTATGTTTCCTTATATTATTTTGATTTGTATTATTTTTTGTATTATACTACTTTTATCCTTTATCAGTGTTGGACTACTTATATTACAATTACACCCTGGCACCTATGGCCCCGCTACTACAGGCGTAGCTACAGGCGTGGCTACAAGCGTAGCTACACTTGCGCCTATGGCTATGGCTTCGCCTATGCCTATGGATATGGATATGGCTTCGCCTATGCCTATGCCTATGCCTAGTGCGCTAACAGAATCTCTTATAAATACTACACCTTAATAAATGAATAATGAAGCCCTTGCACACAATGTCCGTGGATGGGTTCATTATGATAACATGAGTAGTGCACTTCAGAAACAGGTAACAAACGCCCGTAAACAACGTGATACATATGAAACACAAATTGAGAGCTTATTAAAACAACATCAAATGCCAAATGCCGTAATACAAATCTCCGGGGGTCAATTACAATTACAAGAAGAAAAGGTAACACCTAGTCTAACAATGAAGGCTCTTCAGGAATCCACTCTCTCTTTTTTTAAGGCACGCCCTGAATTTCCAAATCCTGAAAAAATCTCAAGGGAATTCTTAGAGCATATCAAATTACAGCGCGGTGGTGCATCAACAACTACGCTACGACTCAAAAAATTGAAAGTTCCAGGCCCCGTATAATAAGTACACGAGTATATCTTTATTCTAGTATGCCTTCTATTGCTTTTACTAACTGGAAGCAGCAGGTTACATATGTGGGCAAGGGCCCTGATGAGGGAACCATGGAGGAAGCGGTCCTACACTTCTTCTATGATGGTATTTCTAAGATGATTAAGCAACTTGGTTATAAGTGGACTACGAATGAGCAAGATATTTCCAGGAGATTCCTTCAACTCTGTTATATGATTGATACAACTAGGCGTGATGCGCACAAGTTTTCATTGCAGGGACCTGAGCCTAGACATCGTAATTTGAAAGAGGATTATGAAATATTTGAGTTCTTCCTAGATACATTTACCTTTGATAATTTCTTGGAGGAGTGGTCGCATTGTCCTGTAGTTGGAACCGCCTTTGACCACTTGTTTAAGGAGTTCTGCTACTCCTGGATTGATGTGACGGCAGGTGCTCCAGGACTGATGACACAGAAAATACTTGATATGGATGAGGAAGAGCATTCAGAGGAAGAGATTGCAATAACTGAAGTTCTGACAAGGAGAAATTGGTCGCTGTATTAAGAGCCCCAGTGCTCCTTGTTAAAGGGCAGAACTCCTAGACTATCAGAGCCTTCCTTGAATCGCTGAACCTTCTTCTCAAATTCAATACCTGATGCGGTAAGTGGGCGTGTAGAGCCTTCTGCAATTGCATTTGCATCATGCTGGCTCTGTGATGGCCGCTTTCCAACACATGTTACACCAAATTTTAACTCAGGATTATCAAAGAATCCTCCATTTACTCCTGGCTTTCCACATACTCCTTTCTGGTCTTCAGGCCCTTCCTGTAGTTCTTCATATGATGATTTTTGTGTAGGATATACTGCCATCTGGCCTTTTACCCAACCATAATTACACCAATCAGCACCCTTCTGCCATGCTTTCTTTACTTGGTCATATGTTGCTAATTCTGCACCAAGAGCCTTGCATAATGGGGCAGCATCATAGTAACTATAGTCATTCTTACTTACGGTGAATACCTCCTTAGCCGGGGGAAGAAGTTTATCTACTACACTTTCCATTCTATTACGTTGAGTAGTTGCATCTTCCTGTGGAGGCACTGGGGCAGCAGTTGGAATATTTTCCTGCTTTACTTCGGGCGGCCCACCATTTCCAGTGAGCCATAAGTTCATCTGGTCAGTTAGAGTTTCAACAGAATCCACAATTCTTCTGTAAAAAAAGGAAAAAATGAATACGCCTATAGCAAAAAATACTGTAAACCATACAAGGGGAGTATTCCATGAACTGGTGCTTGTAGTGGGGATACTAGCTGCGCCAAATATAGAATTTGCTGGCTTAGTTATATTTTTTACTGAATTTGTTGGCAAGGCAACTAGACTATTCATTTGCCGAACTGTGCTGTTCATATCTATTTCAAGTTATTATAAAATATCAAGATTTGATACTTTATAATGACGTATACTGCGAAGTATGGCTTAATCTTTTTTACAGAGAATCCTCAGGTGTAGTGCGATTGCCACCACGAGATGCAATTACCTGGCGTTGGTCAGGGCTGGTGCATACGCATCCACCATCGCATGCATAGGAAGAAGGGCAGCACTCAGGTTTGCACTGATTATTCTTGAACATGAAAAGTGAATCCGGGCCGGGCTCAAACGCGGGACCGTTCAAGGGTTCATCGGGAGTATTGCACTTCCACTTACTTACTCCATCCGGACAGGTTAGACTTACACCATCAAAGGGTCCCATCTTTGCATAGGAATCCTTGGCACCACCTGCATTTTGTAAGTAATGAGAAATAAACCCCTCTTGGGTTGCACCTCTTACAAGATTGCTACGAGATACAAGCATTGCGGCAATTACTATTAGAATCATTCCGCCTAGAAACATTAACTGCTTCATCTTCTTCTTTGTCCGCATCTTTTTTATTTGGTTTAGCCTTGCCAGTTGATAGAGACGCTCGCCGAAGGCTTAGTGCGTCTCTAAGAGACGCTCGCCGAAGGCTTAGTGCGTCTCTAAGAGACGCTCGACCCGGGCATGAGATTCAAGTATCTTCTCAGACCCAACCTCAGTAAAATCGCGCACAATATATTCACTACCTGAATTCATTTGTATTCTGAAACTTCCTGACTCCGTAATAAGTTGGATGCCCTTCCATGTGATATCCTTGACGAGCCCTTGTGGATGTGTCCATGTTCCATTATGATTTAGAAACCACACACCGTCCGTTATACGGTTATCCTGTTTTCCAATTCCCTTGTGCACTATACGCTTACATATTCCAGTTACTCTTGTCCACCCATTATAGTCACGAATCCAATCACCAACCTTTACCTCCCTCAATTGTCTCCACCCCCCTTGGGTTATGAATACTTTTAGACCAGGGTCTAAGCATGGGGCAGATTCTGGAGCCATTACTGTATTACTACACTTCTTGTTTAAGATTCCATTTGCCACAATTTCCCACGCCACCTCCGCTTCCCTAGAATCTGGAATTTCATCCCAATCTAAAAATCGCAAGGGTCCGCGGGTGCCCATAACTGGAATCTCACGTTTATCTGTAATGAGTGTCCACAAGGTTGCATCTTTTATTAATGATGGTAGTGCTCTTGGATGGTCTTTTACATATATTACTTCCCCCTCATCATATAGACAGTGAAACCCACTTACTAGGATTCCATCTAGACTATATAATTTTTCCCCTGGAACTTCAATAACTGCTTGGACTACGATATCTTCACTCAAAAGGTCACCTGGGTTTAATCTTGCTATGGGCTCTAGATTACCGTTTTTCATTATAATAGGTGTATCTCGCGTAAAACAGAATACTGCACCCATTGAGCCAGTAGAGCCTGGCATACTATTCTCAATTCCTGATATAGTCATCATTACTATAACTAATAAAGGTAGGATGGGTAGGAAGAAAATAACAGCAAACCCCATTAAAATATAGAGAACAATCATGATTACCTTGATTAAGAAATCAATGGAATTCATAAATCCAGTCTGAACTGAAATAGCCACAAAGAGAGAGGCAATTCCAATGCCTGCTGCTTTTTTCATTGCCATATAGAGATGTTGAAAAATTCTAGAAGCTAGGGAGCCAATTTGTTTAAATTTTGCAAAAAACTTAGTCATTAATAAAGAAAATGGTGAATAGATTGAATTCAATTGAGTTCTTAGAACCTTAAATACATTTGTCATAACATCGCTTGCATCAATTTGTTTCTGTAATACACCAAATAGATTGTTAAAAAGAGTCTGCAAGTAATTAGTTGATTTAGAAGAAATACAAAAGGTTAAATTATCTGATGCAAACTCTGTGGCAGAGCGTGTGTCAGAATTGGGTTTATACAAAAAAGATGCAAGTAAAACATCAAAATCACAACGTCTATCGTCCCAGTGAGCCATAATATCAGTTCGGGTTGCATCTAGTAAAATAAAAATAAAGCCTGCAAATAATGTTAAATTAAGAATTACAAAGAGGTATTTTGCCTCCATCTAATGTAACATAGCATTATCATGATTTATATAAAGCGTATTTTTACTTTTTATCTTTTTAAAAGTGCCTCTGCATATAATTTTTTTGTATCAGGACTATACACTTCCATTGCATCACGAACAATGATACCCCCTTGTATTTCGTATTTTGCCCCGGGATAAACAAATAGTGCTATTACTTCTGTTTCACCAGATACCGCATCAGGAAGCATAGAGTATGCTCGCACCCACTCACCCTTGGTAGTATTCCAGATTAGTGCACCTCGTGCAATTCGTTGAGTATTAGAAATTCTGGAGAATTCACTTATTTCAGAAATCTGTATACCAACTACCGTATCATGCTCACTTAGTTTCTCACCAAGTTTAATATCGTATAAGGGTTTAAATCCAGCTAAGGTCTTAACCATGGTTGTCGATGGGCACCCTATTTCATAAGATACACCTGCCTGCGGTGTTAGCTTTCTGCGCCCGTTTAATGCACAATCAACCCAAGCCTGGGTTTCAGAATTAGCTTCGTCTGTCTCATCATAGTCTGCAAAGATATAGTCACCAACAGGTAAAATATGGTCGTGAGTCGTTAAACAAATTAGAGGTCTTTCTGGGCCACCTGCCCAGGGCTCAGCAGATATAGCATCAGGGTGGTCCTTAGCCATTATCCAGGAGTCATTTAGCTTCACAAAGTGATTAGAGCTTACCTGAATATTATTTAGCTGGACCATTGTCTGGCCAGTTGCAGCAAATTTATAAATTGTCTCAACACGGTGCCCACCTTGAAGAATATCATTTACAAGGATATCTGAAATCGGTATACTATCACCGGATTCTAGAAGTATAGGCTGCTCTGGAGGAAAACAAAAGGTGTCAATGAATTTAAAGATGAAGGTATCTCCAAAATTCATAATACCTGTCTGGGCTGAAATACCCATGTAGATAACGGAAAACATGGTTCCATATATACGATACATCATAGCTTTCATTCTTCCTGCAGTAAGTTTAATACGGCCCATTAGAGCAGTCATACGGGCCTTGAATTCACTTATAATTTTAATTACACCTCCAACAAGGGTTGCAAGCATAACGCGAAATGAATTTGCAGAGTCCATTAAATTTGTTAGAATATTGGTAAATCCAAACATGCCTGATGCAAAAGGAGTAGTAACACCCTTTGTGCTATTCTGAATAATTTGTTGTAGGCAAAAATTAAAATTATCATTTATATTGTATCCAAATAGTCCTACGAATGGCATAATTTGAGGCTGGCATCGATATTTTGGCCAATTTGCTTGAATATCCGAAAAATTAGATGAATATTCAATTCCCACAAATATTCCTATTGCAATTGCAGTTACAAAAAATGCAGCCAAATATGGAACTGGATACTTATCTGGTCTTGGAATTTTTTCAGCGACTGCTGGAATAACAGGGGCTGTGGTTCTTGTAGAATCCATAGCTCTTCTTATTTTCAAGATATAGTATAATTTAGAGATGAGATACGCTATATTACATATGTAATTCATAGTTATTTCTTATCCAGTCACGGTCTTCCTTGAATACACTTGCTGCCTTTGGAACTCTGTATTTTGAAAGTTTTGCAATAATGTCTAATTTATGATAAACACCCAGGGCCCCAAATTCCTGAACGGCCTTTTTAAGAGCATGGTGTCTTTCCTCTTTATTTTTTATATAGACGTATCCATGCTTCTTTAATTCACCCTTTCTTAGATAACCAATTACTTTATCTGGAGCCGGAGCTTTTACCTTTGGGTCACCTCTATCCTTGACACAGCCGGGTTTAACGTATACTGATTTCTTATCAGGTTTAATATGATATTCTTTGCCAGAATGTTTTTTTACTGTATATCCTTTTTGCATTACACTTGAGCCAAAGCGCCTAACATATCCCTTGCGTGAAATTTTTCCAGGGGGGCAGTGAAGGGATTTTTCAGGTAACTTACCAATCGCTTTTAGTCTTGCATCTTGTCTATGTTCAATTCGTCGTGTAAAATTATTTCTCGATTCTGCATATACAGTCTGCGCTTTTACGCACCTAGGAGGAACACGGTGACCGAGTTTAGATGTATATGAATTACGTTTATGAAACCCTGACGGGCATCCTTTTTGTTCATCATAGGGAAGTGACCCACCCATATCTAATATTCGTCTTTTTTATAATTTATATCTTTGTTTTAATTCATTTTCATGCAGAGGGCTTTTATTAAAATGATGAACTGTAAATGCTTGTTTAAGATAGTCCAATATTTCTGAACGTATTCTCATATCAGTTATACATTGCATGAGTTCATTTGGCCAGCCTAGGGATATTAGTTCTTCTGTATTTTCGTCCGTAATTGCTTTAGTTATTTTAGATTCTAGGTCTTCAAGGTAGTACTTATATATAAAAAGTTTTTCAGGATTTTCTGAATTTTCTGAATTTTCAGGAATGCCTGAATTTACATTTTTTTCAAATACATCCTGTTTAATCTTAATAATCCATCTGTTCAGTATTGCAATACATGTATCCTCTTGAAATGCCATAGTTCTATGTTACCCGTAGTATTTTAACGACTCTTTCTAAACGAGAGATATAATGCAAGAAAGGCTAGGACTGCTAATCCTGCATAGCCACGTGTATTATATAGAGGATTAAATTGACTTGCGGTTTTTGCAAGGTTTATTTTAAATCCTTCTTTCTTACACGATTCTGTTCCGAGAATCCATGGACTATATATTTGATTGCGAAATCCTTCAGGCTTTTTAACAGGCATAGGTGCATCATATAAGGTGTCTGCCTTTGCCTGGTCAGTTGCCGCTTGAATTCTCAGACCCAAGGATGCCATAGAATTAGGGTCTTGAAATGAAGCGGGGTTTCCGGAAGATGGTCCTAAGATTGGCACCTTAGATACTTGTGGATTAAATGGTTTTTCTTTTGGAAATGACATATCTATTAGGCCGCGCTATTTTCTTGAACTTATATTGCAGTCTCATACTAAGATGAATAAGGTTGGAATGGACCCTACTTCTGTTAAACAGCTTTCTGAGAAGGCCGCAACTGAGCCTACCCGCTTCAATGCGACTGAGAGGTCTGCATTTATCAAGGACAATATAATGAAGATTAGTAAAATGCTTCAGGATAAGCATAGTCTTGATGATGTAAAAGCAGTGTTCCCTGAATTCTGTGAACAGTATCCTAATATGCTCGAAATGATTACTAGACCTGAAGGCTACGACCATATGTCTCTTAATCTTATGATTAGGATGCTAGAAAAGATGGGTGCTGGTGCTGCCTCACAGCATGAGGCATCTATTCAAGTTGGGCAGCATCTTCTAAATGCCTATGTGAAGCCACAACTTGATTCCACGGAATAGGATTTTCCTTATTTACTAGGGCAGAGCATTTACCGAGATTGCGTATTGGCACCTGGAATTGTTTACACCAATGTATTGAATGCTCTTGAATTTTAGCCCATTGTTTTTCAGGTGAAGAATTCCATTCGTCCTTGTGTGAAATTGCATACTGGAGTGCAGCAACTTGTTCATTAAATAATATTAGCTTAATTTGATTAATCTCCTCCTTAATTTCATCTGGTATAGAAGGAAAAATAGAGTTCATGTGCTTGAATCCACAAGCATATGCATTTCGTATTTCAACCAGAGTCTTAAACATCCATCCTGGGGCAATCTTATAGCCACTACCAAGAAAATACTTTTCTGCATTACATGGCCTGCTCAGACCCGGTTTATATAGAGTCCATTTATCAAAACACGAGGCTAGCAGTGCAATTAAGTCAATCGTTGCTCTCGATTCAGTGTCGAACATTTTTAGAACAAAGTCACCACCCTTTATCAGAGTCTGTAGACCAATTAGAATAGATGAAACTAAGAGTGGAAGAACTTCTTCCTCTTGAGTTCCATAATGCTCGCTGAAATCGAAGCCACCATCTGCTGTAAATATATGGCATTTGGCACGCGTCTTGTTTAAGAATGCACCTTGATTTACTGGAACTAATATATCACCAGTATCATCTTGTCCATATTCAATATTCACCATTGGTGATTTCTTCAAGAATGTATATGCCCGCTTCCATCCAGGAATATTTGTTTTCGTTGGCCTCAGGGTCATTGCCCAGGAATTCTCAACGGTAAATGATTCCTTTGAAGCCATGTATAAAAGAGCTTCTATAAATCCACCAGGTCCTTCACATACATGGGCACTTTGAATTATATTTGCTTTATTTGAATGTCTCTTGAAAAAATCCATGATTACTAGAATTTCTATCATCTTGAAGAAAGAGCGGCTGAGTGGTTTCAAGCTGCATATAGATTGAGGAATTCGTGTATCCTGTCCTTGTGAAAAAACTAGCTCATAGGGGTTTGAGGTTCGTTTTAAGAACTCCCATTCACCAGCCTTATCAAATACTTCAATTTGCTCCTTTAATGTATCTAATTCGGTTCTTACAGTTGCAAGTTTCTCCTCAGCCCATTGGGTATTTGGTCCGCAGGTCCAATTGATTGGCTGGTTATCCTTTTGAGGCCACCTTAGCCAGTTCACATGTTTCCACGGTGGTTTTACTATGGGCCAAGACATACATGTATTTATTGGGCACTGTTTAGCCCTTCGACCATATCCATCCACTCCTTAATTATTTTCTTATGTGCTTCATCAACCTTATATTGAAACTGTGGGACGTAAACTGTTACAATAGAATCGATGATAACCTTAAACGCATACATTGCTGCAGAACCATCTGTATAGTAGAGGTCACTTCCAGAAATTTCCTCTATTACAATCGGCAGGGAGCCAAAGGCTTCTTGAAGTTCGGCTTCCTTTTCCTTGTATCGGAGGAATGGCAACATTGGATTTCTATGTTTTACCTAGAAATCTAATGAGTTCAATTTTCACCTTGTAAAAATATGCAAGACAATTTTTGTAAAATAAGCCGGGCTATCTGCGCCTAGTCTGCTTCCGTTTAGTTCTTTTTCTTAGTTTACGGGTCTTTCTTCTATATCCACCTTCAGCCGCATTTTTGATCCCAGAAAGGTATTCAATAATATCATTACGATTCTCACCTGTTGCTAAATCTAAGGCAGTATAACCCTGCGTTGTTTTAAGATCTGTTTCTGCCCCCTTTTCCACTAAAAATTTTACAACTTCCAAGTGCCCTTCCGCGCTTGCAAACATTAGGGCAGTAGCACCATCTAGATTCCTTATATTTACGTCTGCTTGACCTTTATTAACCAGTAATTTAACAACCTCTAGATGGCCATTTCCGCTGGCCAAAATTAGTGCCGTATTACCTATTTCTCTATCAACCATATTTACATCAGCATTCCTTTTTGTAACTAAGTTACTGACAACTCCCAGTGCGCCTGCATCACTAGCAATCATCAAGCCATTTGTATTGCCTAAAAAATCATCTACACCCCAAACGGCTTCATGTAATCTTCCTCTATTATTTCTATTTGGTGATAATAAAGCATTTACTTCAAATAAATTGTCTGTTTGAAAAGCATTATATATATGTAGTAATGTAATCCCACGGGCCTCCAGGCGGGCACGGATAACAGGACTCACAAGAGAACTCATTCTAATATTATACAATATTAAACTACGGGATACGAAGGGTCCATCTGAATCCCGCACTGACCCTGATTTCCATTGTAACTTGGACCACGTCCTAGTAGCACATATCCTCCCTGACCCCAACTGGTCCCCCAAGAATTCTTCACCTTGTAATAATCCAGACCTCCTTCGCTACCATAACCAACCAGAAGAACACCGTGATCTAGATTGGTTCCACAAGGCTTTGTTAAAACACCTGAAGAATAGAACTGAAATGCATTCTCATCAGCCTCAATGGCCACTGCCACAGGCTGCTGCACCACTGCAGTCATTAAAGCCAGCTGGGAATTAGTAGGCACGTCCGTGAAACCGCTAGCCTTCACTGCCACAGGAAGTCCCTTGGCCTTACAGGCATTAGGTCTGACTACAGAGGCTGTATAGGGATACGCGGCCTCAGTGGTCAGACCATTTGCCATTGCATACTGGAAGGCATAATCCATCAGGCCACCATTGCATCCCTGATTGCCCTCAGCCGTTGAGCAATCTACCAGCTGCTGCTCAGATAGATTTGTTAGAGCATTCCGCTTCACGAACCATGCACCCTCCAGAGCACCCGTGGCTGAGAAGGACCAGCACGAGCCACACTGGCCCTGGTCCTTCACGGGAGTTACTGCACCCTTACTTAACCAATCCACTGTTGTAGGTAGGGCTGAATAATTACCATTAAGGAGAGTCCAGCTATAATTCTTCTGGCGTAGGTGAGTGGCATTGTTATAGCCACCAGCACCAGCACCATTCAAGTAAAGGCGAACAAACTCAGCCTTGGGCATATCTGCAAACTGGTTTACTGCCATGGTCCACGTATTTGCCCTTGCATTGTGTCTGGCAATTTTCTGTACATTACGGTCATACATGGACTCACGGTAATCACGCTCGGTTGCAGAAAGATACTCCTTTTTAAATAAACTCTGCCACTGCTGGAAGGTAGGATACGGGCTAGAGACTAGACTGCTAGAATACGTAAGATTATATGCATTCACATCTAGAGGCAGGTAAAAAGAAAGAAGTGTTAAGAAAAAAAGAGAGAGCATCTCGTATATATAGTATACAGCCTGGATTTTTAGGTCCTACTTTAGTATCTAGTTTACTCTAGAACATTGAATATAATATCAGGCTCCTCCAAATCCACATCCCCATCAGGCATTACGGTATTCATCCGTAGGCGCACCGCATTACAACGCTCATCACCCATATTCGCCAGCTCCTCTGCAATATCATCGTCATCGAGGTCCTCCACATCCTCCTCCTCAGCATCTGCTACAGGGGGGAGGCCCTTCTGTAGTCTCATTAGTGCAGCCTCATCCAGCAGTAGCTGCGAGAATGTAGTGCCGCCACGCATTGTCTGGCCAGTCATGATTTTAGCGCTGACACCCGTCACAGGGTCCATCTCACCAAAGAGAGCTGCACGCAACAGAATCTTCTCAGTCTCCTCAAAGGATGCCTTTGCCAGGGGGCCAATATTGTTCTTATTGATACCATAACGGTCAACTGACATCAGTCGGCCATTACGAGTCATGCTATCAATGAGTAGACCCAGATGCCTGTAGTTCACACCTGCATCTGCAAACAGAGAGTCAATCTCTGTGAGCAAGATATTCCGCCCTGCCTCAATACCCAGGACGTCCATTACATCGTGTACATTCGTGGTATAGAGTCGTGTAGGGTCTACTGCAGGATGATTCATGACCTCAATAAAGTTACTGCCATCCGTGTCAATCAGATATTCAGAGACCTTAGTAGGCTTACCCTCTATAATCTCTAGACGATTCTCTGACTTGCTGAAGGAAGCAGCCTTGATACCAGGGACACCACGGACTGCCACTGTCATGAGAAGACGAGCCTGAAATTTCTTGAAATTCGTATAGTCATCTGCATGTGCATCGATTTCACGGTCTAGACGAATACGCATAATAAGCTTCTGAGAATTAAAATCAGTATAGACCATACTAATAGTTTTATTGAATTTCTCATTCAACACAAATGCTACATCATCCATGGTAATGTTGCGGTTGAACATCGCCTCCTTATTAAACTCTAGGCGAAGCATCCACTTACTGAATGGCTCAGCTTGCTCTGCTTGCTCAGCTTCCGCTTGCTCAGCTTGTCCAGCTTCAACCTGGCCAGCTGCCACGGTCCCTGCACCGCCAACTCCCGCAAGGCTTGTTCCAAGCTCTCTCTGCTCAAATAATTTATAGAATGCAAGTAGGCTCCTGTCCTCAGGCACCACTGTCTCATCATCCTTCGGGTCATAGTATAGACCCACTGTAGTAACAATATCGCGCAGCATAGTCAGCTCCAGGTCCTGAATGACCTCACGAGCCTTCTCCTTATCCTCGCGGAACTCTGGCTTCAGGGCAATATTGAGGGAGGTCGCCTTGGGCGCCTTCGTCACCTTGAATACCTCCTTAAGACGAGGAACACCACGAGTCATACCAGACTTGGCAGCTACACCAGCTAAATGGAATGTATTAAGAGTCATCTGCGTAGCAGGCTCACCAATTGACTGTGCGGCAATGATACCCACCTGCTCTCCAGGCTGGGCCCAAGAATTCCAGTTTTTCAGAAGAATCTGCTCAACAAGGGAATTAAAGGCTACCTTGGTTAGGCGGTGCTTTACCACCGAGCTATGAGGGCCAAGGTAGAAACGAAGCATGGCACCCCACATCTTGTGAAAAGGCAAAGTGCGCGCCTGTAGGTCCCTCAGACGCTCAATCACATATTCAGGGGTTAAATCAGTTTTTCCTGTTGCCTGGATTGCAAACTTAATCTTCAAGTTCATAATCATACGGTCAAGGTTCATGGGACCCATTAGACTCTTAGAGCGCCCATTACGGAAGACACCATTCACCAGCATATTACGGTCAGCAATTACTTGGTCTACTAAGCTATTAATCATCTCTGCATTCTCAGAGCGTCCTGCGTCATCCGCAAGGATATCATTCCAAGTGAGGCCCTGGAGACCAACAAGCTTTCGAATTTCCTCATCGCTCATCGAGTGAATCGGTAATCCAAGAACTTCCACCTTCGTGCAGCTGATTCCATCCTCACCATAGTGGAACTGCACAATTCCACCACGAGCATCGCGCACCGTGCCATCATGCTGGGTCACTAGGTCCTCCATGGCCTTCACCATCTGCCTCTGAATGTAACCAGTCTCAGCTGTCTTCACAGCCGTGTCAATTAAGCCCTCACGACCTGACATGGCGTGAAAGAAGAATTCCTGAGGTGTGAGACCCTTCACGAAACTATTCTCCACGAAGCCACGAGCCTCTGCACCGTCGTCAAACTTCTTATAGTGAGGCAGAGTTCTGTCCGTGAACCCAAAGGGAATACGACGACCCTCAATATTCTGTTGACCAACGCAGGCCACCATCTGCGAAACGTTAATTGTGGAGCCCTTGGAGCCAGCCTTCAACATGCTAATGAGACGATTCTCCTGGGCAAGCGCCTTCTGACCCAGCTTACCCAGCTCCTCAATGGCCTTATTGAGCTTACCGAACACCTGGCCCTCGAACTCATCCTGATTTGAGCGACCCGTATTATTGTCAAAGACGTCCATGTGCACCTGAAGAACAATCTCGTCAATTTCCTTCTTACGTGCCTGAACAATGTCATTCATTCGAGAGAGTGTCTCATCGTCAGCCACTAGGTCAGAAAGACCAATCGAGAAGCCGCTCATGATTAGATAGGCCTCAATGGTGCTCTGGACAGAGTCAATGAGGTCTACTGCTGCCTGGGCGCCAAAGTCATTGTAGGTGGTATGGACTACGCCTACACCAGTCTTATTCAGGATATCATCGTCAACGATACCTGCACCCTGAATCATGCCATCGCGAATTTTCACGGAATTATTAGGATTGGAGTCCTCATCGAAGAACTTATTCTTGAGGTCAGCGTTAATGGGGGGTAGTAGATTACCTAGGACCTGTTGACCAGACCAACGTGGTGCACCCCCTACAATCTGTGGCTCAGGCAGCTTTCCATCAAAGCGCTTGTTCCACATCATCAGGTTCATGTATTCACGACGGGTGAAGGTATCCCCCTGCTTTGTAATACGGTAGGAGCCTAGTAGGGCATCCTGAACCACCTTAATCACTGGCTTCTGGTGCCTGGGTGAAATCATCTGGTAGGGAACTGCGGCAATATCCTGCAGCTCCTGGATTGCCTCAGAGCTCTGGGGAATATGGGCATTCATCTCATCACCGTCAAAATCTGCATTGTAGGGAGCTACTGCGGACACATTCAGGCGAAAGGTATTATAGGGTAAGACTCTAACACGGTGACCCATCATCGACATTCTGTGAAGAGTAGGCTGTCGGTTGAAGAGGACCATGTCACCGTCCATCAGATGCCTATTTACCAAGTCGCCATTGTAGAGCACAATCTCCTTAGTATTCACGTGAGCCAGGGAAATCATACGTCCGTCGGCGCGCACGAGAGTTTTGGCACCAGGGTAGGTCGTGGTGCCATTCTGAACCAGCTTGTAAAGCTTGTCGCGATTGTAGTCCGTGACGCGCTCTGGCACCGTCAGATTCATGGCAATCTTCATAGGCACACCCAGCTCAGCAATAGAGATATTAGGGTCAGGTGTGATAACTGAGCGGGCTGAGAACTCCACACGCTTACCCTGCAAGTTGTAGCGAATACGTCCCTCCTTCGAGCCCAGGCGCTGCTGGATTGACTTCAGAGGACGCCCACCGCGCTGGGCAGATGGAGCAACACCTGGAATCTGATTGTCTACCAGGGTGGCAATATGATACTGAAGAACATTGGTCAGCTCGTCAATATATCCCTTGTTCGCCTTAGACCCCTCGGCATCCATCTTGGCCAGGAGCATCTTGTTCGTCTTGATAATTTCAAAGAGCTTGTGAGTCAAGTCATCCTCTGAGCGCTGATTATTTTCTTGCACCACGGAAGGTCTGACCTGGGGTGGAGGGATGGCGAGGACTGAGCAAATCATCCAATCTGGGCGGCACCAACGGGGGTTGAAGCCCATGAAGGCGACGTCCTCATCCGTAATACGACGGAATAGGCGCTGCACATATTCAACCTCGAGTGCCTGCTTCATCGCATCATGCGAGACTTCCTTACCGTCGACGGCCTCCCACTCGGCTACAATGCGGGCAATGCCCTCGCGCTTGTAGCGGTCAGGCTGTCTCGAGCCACAGCCATCCTCAGTCTCCTGGCCACAACGGGAAATATTACTGGATGCCTCCATCAGCTCCTTCCAGCGACCCTCGCCCTTCTTGAGCTTGATAGAAGAACGCATTTCCTTGTCAACGAGGAGCTTTGAGCATGATACGCAAACACAACTGAGGACATTGAGAATCATAGGGAGAAACTGAATATAGTAGACGGGGCGGCCGAGTCTGTAGTGACCAAAGTGGCCAGGGCAGTTATTGTTGGATTGACCACAAGAGCGGCACTGCTTTCCATTCTCTAGGACGCCCATACGGGGGTCAAAGAGTCCACCAATCTTCGGCTCATTTCCCTCATAGGTATTATTGGAAGTGATTTCAACCACGGACCGTTTCTCAATTTCGTCAGGGCTGAAAATACTGAACTGGATGCCAAGAATCGGTTCAATTTCGGAAGAGGACGGCATCTCTGAGGTTATGTGTGTTCTTTTCTAAGCCGGGAATTTGCATCAATTTTTATAGTTGAGTGTAAAGGTCTAAAACTTTATTCCTAGCTTAAAGTATGCCTGGAATAACAAATATAAAATCAGTCAATGAATTTATGGAAAAAGATTTTGACCAGGGTGTTAATAGGACATATATATATTATAATAAATTATCAACGCATATACATACTCAAAAACAGGAAGTCGATATATTAGAAACTCCCAAGTGGGGCAAGATGCTTTTCTTAGATCGATGTCTTCAGAGCACAACAATGGATGAAGTCATCTATCATAATGCACTTGTGCACCCCTTGCTTCATACGGTTATGAAAAAGGAGAAAATTCTTATTCTCGGTGGTGGAGAGGGTGCAACAGCACGCGAAGTTCTTCGTTGGCCTGTCTACTCGGTGGAAATGGTCGATTATGATAAGGAGCTAGTTGAGCATATGCAGCTCCATGGTGCACAATGGTCTCAGGGTGCATGGAAGGATTTACGTCTGAAAGTTAAATATAATTGTGCTTGGGCTCATATGGCCAAGGGCTTGCGCTATGATGCGGTTGTAATAGATTTAACTGACCCGGATTTTAAAAGAGAGCACTGGTTAGAGCTTCTGACAAATGTTCTAAAATCGGTAAAAGAATCCAATGGTGGATTTGTGATGAATGCAGGTCTCTATTTACCCTGGCATACGACTAAGCTCGAGGAGATTGTTGCAATTATTCGGCAGCTCTGCACTAAAAATCCAGAATTCAAGTATTACATTTATACGGCATTTGTTCCGAGTTTTAATGGAGAGTGGACTTTTATTGCGGTAACACATAAGCAAGTCTTTATGATTGAGCCTGAGCAACTCGATATAATTCCGGCTTGGATTCGTAGGTCAATTAGGACTTTACCAGATTCACTTATTAAACAAGCTTCCACGGCTCCAGATTTAACAAGGTTTTAAAGAAGATACGTAATTCCAGATATCTAAAGTTATCCAGGGTGAACAGTATAGCAATGGCGAATAAAACGATTTGTCTGACGATGATAGTCAAGAATGAGGCACACCTTATCCTTGAGTGTTTTAGACATCTTGAAAAATATATTAGATTTGATTATTGGGTAATTAATGACAATGGCTCTACCGATGGAACCCAGAAACTCATTAAGGAGTATTTTGCAGAAAAGGGAATTCCAGGCGAGCTTGATGAGACACCCTGGCAAGATTTTGCCTTCAATCGCACGGTGGCATTTAAGAGGGCCTTTGAAAAGACTGACTATGCCTTTGTCTGGGATGCAGACGATGAAATTTACGGCGACTTCAAGTTGCCTACCATCTTAGATCAGGACCACTATAAATTCATCTTTGGAAATGAACAGGGCGCGCGTTACTCCAGATGCCAGCTCTTCAATAATAAGAAGCGCTGGCACTATGTCGGCGTAATCCACGAATATCCTGCTGCCCTCGAGCCAGTTTCTAGCCCATTTGATGTCCTGGGTAACTATTATTTCATTTCTGGGCGTCGTGGAGCCAGGAATAATGACCCGAATAAATACTTGAAGGATGCCCTGGTCTTAGAGAAGGCGTTTAAGGAGGCCTTTGAGAAGAAAGAGCCTATTTATAATAGATATTGTTTCTATACTGCTCAGAGTTATAATAGTTGTAATCATCATGAGAAGGCAATTGAATATTATAAGAAAGTTTTAGAAATAGATAATTGGATTCAGGAGAAATATGTCAGCTGCATTGAAATCTATGACCAGTATGATAAGCTAAAGAGAAATCAAGAGGGGCTCTTCTATTTGCTAGAATCCTTCAAGTATGATAGGAAACGTATAGAAGGTATTTATCGTCTGATTAAATACTATTGTATTAATGGACCCGTGGAAGCCGCTTATGCCTATTATACCATGATAGCAGAGCATTATGAGAATGATTTTATTAAGGAGAATGTTTCAGACTACTTATTTACTAAGAAGGATGAATATGATTTCTATTTACCATATTACATGGTGATTGTTTCTCAGCGGGTTGGCAAACTAGATACATCTATCAAGATGTTGGAAATGATTTTCAGACAGGGCTACTTGCATTCTGGAGAATGGTGGATTCACAATTTGTTTCATAATATCCAGTTTGCTATTCCAAAGATGCCTACTGACCTAGCATTTCTGGAAAATATGCTAAAATACATTGAGGCCTTGAAGAGGCGTGGTGTTTCGCTAAATGAGAATAACAATAAGATTGTGGATTCTATTATTGCGCATTATAGACCGCTACTTGTAGCAGAGGTGCCATCACACTATGCCTTAATGCCCAAGAAATTTAATGGCCATAATGGCAATAATGGCAATAATGGCAATAAAGTCAAGGTTATGTTTACCATAACAACCTGTAAGCGATTTGACCTCTTTGAGCAGACTATAAATTCTATTCTCAAGAACTGGTTAGATATAGATAAGATTGATTACTTTTTCTGTGTCGATGATAATTCATCCAAGGAAGACCGCTTGAAAATGCAGACCCAGTATCCCTTCTTTAATTATCACATGAAGTCTGCAAATGAAAAGGGGCACAGGGAGAGTATGAATGTGATATGGAAAAAGGTGAATGAGCTGAACCCTGACTACTTGATTCACATGGAGGATGATTGGCTGTTTTTCAAGAAGGAGAATTATGTAGGCAGAGCTATTGCAGCTCTAGAGAAATACGAGGGCCAGGAAATTCACCAGGTAGTCTTTAACCGCGAATATGGTCTAATGATGTTTGATATGCAGCGTGTAAATGTGGTGCCGCTTGGTCCAAAAGAAGAGGGGCTTTGCTTACATATAAAGAAGGAGGGTGTCCAGGGACCCAATTGTGCTTATTGGCCCCATTATTCTCTGCAGCCATCTGTCTGTAGGGCTAGTAAGATTTTGGAGCTGGGTGACTATACATCGCCAAACCAATTCTTTGAGCGCGATTACGCGGATAGATACCATGCCAAGGGATATCAGACGGCATTTTTCGATTTCATTTACAGCCTGCATATTGGAAAACAATCCTGGGAGAAGGAGGGACACAATGCTTACTCCTTGAATCAGGTAGGTCAATTTAAGTCTAAGGTAGAATCTCAAGATACCACCATAGAAATAACGGTAAGGGAAAATAATGAACCCTTACAGGGCACCATGGCACAGCATTTAGAGAAGATTTTAAAGAAGATTGAATCAAGGGTACCCTTTGGCCTCATTCGACCCTCAGATGGTGAATATAAGATTCTGAAGAATGAGACTTTGACAAATCTGGATGAATGGACCTTCAAGCAGGGAGGAAAGTTAAGAGGGCAATTAGCAGAGGCAATTCAGACTAAAGACCCTAATCTCTATATTGGAATACCATGTAATACATGTAATAAGCCATGGAATTGCACGGATCAAATCTATAATGAGTTTCTTAGATTTGGCGTGCCCTTGGCCCAGAGAACTTATGCGAATCTAGTTGGTAATTCAAATTGGCAGAGATTCTCGGAATTCATGAAAACATATGAGCCAGGATTTTACCTAATTACATCTGGCCAGGATTCAACGCAGCTACCAATTAAGGAGCTTTATACGATTGATTCCAAGTTAGTTGATAAATGGGATACGGTGGGTGAAGAAGAGACTGCGCGTCTACTACGATTTATCAAGGGTAAGAAGGGTCTCTTCTGTTTCTCTGCTGGACCACTTTCCAAGATCTGGATTCCCATGTGCATGAAGTTAGAGCCTACAAACATGTATATGGATGTAGGAGCATCTCTTGATATATTTACGAAGGGTAATACAAATAGACTATATACTAATACTGCTCACCCATTTTCTAAGGAGCAGTGTATTTTTAGAGATTCTATTCCTGATGTATCCCTTTCAACAGTTATTCCAAGTTTTGTGCCTTTGGCACCCTTGACACCCTTGAAGGCCAAGAACCTGGTCTACCTAGGCGTTTTTGTAAACAAGGACTATCTTGAGCTTCTCAAGGCCTTAGTCATCTCAGTAAAACTCTTTTCACTACGAGCTCTAGACTCTGTTGATTTTCTCATTATGACAAGTCGTAACTTTGCGGCAGATGTCCAAAAGATTTCCGAGGATGTAGGTGTTCCCTTGAATCTTATGTTCTTAGATACGAGTAGACTAAAGGGTGCAGCTTTCGCACGGCTCTATATCTTTGAGTATGAGCATATTATGTCGTATGAGAAGATTCTCTATTTAGATACAGATATCATAGTTCAGGGTGACCTGATGAATGTATTTGAGGAGCCCCTGGAAGATAATCTGTATGCAATGAAGGAGGGAACCATTGAGCATGAAATTCACGGGGGATGGTGGTTTGATTTTGCGACCATTAACAAGAATACGGTTGGAATAAATAGTGGTATCTTGCTCTTCAAGGCTACTGAGGCCATGAAGGCGATTTTCACTGAAACAATTGCTCACATAGATGAACTCAGAGCAGCTAAGAAGCCAATGCCAAGTTGTGAAGACCAGGCATTCATTAACTATCATTTTATTAAGTCTACAAAATACAATAATACTCTTATGGAGAAATATGGGCTCATTTATTGCATTGACCCGCCCCCACCACCATCTGCGCCTACACCAGTAGTCATCTGTCATTTTGTCTGGCCGATTGGAAATGCCCAGCACAAGTTAGGCCGTATGAAGCCACATTTAACGCATGTTCTAAAGAACTATGCAAGTATTTTTAATGAAACGGAGTATGGACCAATACTTCTAGGCACATCCTATACGTGGAACTCATCTGGGTGGATTCGCTTTGAGGCCAATGGTCTCCTAGAAACAAAATGGTGCCAGGGAACATATGAGTGGGTAGGCACACATTCCTTGTATGCTACCTGGGCAGGATTAACCCATTTCTTACGATTTAACGACGACTATAGCGGATTCATATCCATTCGCCTAGGAGACCTTGATTTCATTAATGGCACGCGTATTAATAATAAAATATCGATTATTCTAACGTCCACCGTAAATGTTAATACCAAGGATTCCTATTTTCTGACAGATTCATCTGAACGGTTAAACCAATATATTAAATCGGTGAGACTATGGTTAGAGAATACTAAATACAATATTGTCTTAGTGGAAAATAGTGGATATGCATTTCAAGAATTATCTGAAGAAAGAGAAAAATATTGTGAGCGATTTGAGATTCTTTCTTTGAAGGGCATGGATGAGGCGCCTGAAGTTATAGTTGCGTTAAAAGATAAGGGTCTACATGAATTATTCTCAATTAATTATGCATTAAATAATTCAAGGCTTATACACAAGTCAAAGTTTGTAATAAAGGTTACAGGGAGATATTACATTCCTGGATTTGAAGCATATACTAATACATTTAATCTTGACTTATATGATTGTATAGTGCAAAATGGGTATTTGAGCAATTCTAGGTGTGAAATGTTTGGATGTCAATTAAAACATTCAAGGGATGTATTTAGTTTAACCTTAGAGCCAGAGTATTTAACTTATCCATATAATGTGGTAGAATCTATTTATAAAAAGAGAATTGAAAAATGCAAGAGGCTACTAGAATGTAAGGTATTTCCTATAGAAGCAACCATATGCTGTGGAAATAATAGAGTCTACAGACATATTTAAATATCTAGTAAATTTCCGGCTTCATTGCCTTTTTGCTTTTTTGCGTATATGTTCATACAATAAAATAGTAAACTCAATAGTTATGACTATGCAAGGAAAAAATTTGATTTATTCTTGCGTATTCTATAATCAAGATTATTTTAGGCTTCTTGATCTCCTTTTGAAATCTATGAAGCTATATTCCAGCTGCTCCTTTGACTTTCTGGTAATGACAAGCCCTGAGTTTGAGGAAGATGTAAAAAAGATGGGCCTAACCTTGAATTTAGAGTTGAAAGTTTTTTCCCTTGATTTCAAAACAATCTTCCAGGCCGCCTGTGCCCGCCTCTTTATTTTTGATTATCCAGAAATTTCTGAATATGAGAAATTACTTTATTTAGATACTGACATTATAATTAAGGGAGATTTAGCTCCAGTCTTTGAATTGCCCATAGAAGACCTCCTGCATGGAATAGAATCTGGGCATATTTGGTCTAAAAGTTTTGGTTCACAATTTTTTGATTTTGGAAAGATTGACCAAGGTCTCGCTGGAATAAATTCTGGGACTCTCCTTTTTCTGAATTCAGAAAATATGAAAAATCTTTTTAGAAGGATCAGAAATCACGTTGAAACATTCACGAATGAGGGAAAAGAGGTGCCTTATTGCATGGATCAGCCATTTATCAACTATCATGCCATCAAAGATTCTCTTTATAATAATACATTGTTGAATCCCCTGGTTTCCTTGTTTGAGGGAAATGACACAGTAGATAATTATGCCACCTCGGCAATTTGTCATTTCTCTTATCCAATTGGAAACTTTGGCCATAAGTTTCATCGCATGTGCAATTTCTTAACCAAGATTCTTTCAACACCTTATCCTACTTTTATTCCAGATATTATTGGAAAGAAATATTCCTGGGGTCCTAAAGGAGGAGGCTTTATAAAATTTATCATTGATGACTGGAATTTAATAGTCGAGACAACCTGGGGAAAGGGGACTGTTCAAGTTCTCAATTCAACTTGGTTTATAGTAGAATGGCGGAATCACAGGCATGTCTTGAAATTCAATGATGACCTCACTAACTATATGTCAATTCGTATTCATCCTAATGACTTTGATTTCACTTGTGGTGAGATTCTGCAATCAAATTTAAATATCTATGGAGATAGCCATGCACTTCTCTTATTCAAGGGTCTTCAGCTTGAACACAGAAATCTCTTTGATTTTGGAAAGACTATGTTCAGAGTTGGGCGTGACCAGCAAATTCTGAAATTCAGGGAAACCCATAATGACCCAGAGCGAATCTTTTGTTTGGTTTATGGTGAAGTCGATGTTCGTGCACACATTGGAAAACAAGTGCAATATGGGCGTAATCATACCTTAGTTTGCAAGGAGCTAGTGGATGCCTATATGAAGGCAATCAAGACTAACATTGTGCAGTATAAGGCGATTATCATAGTGGCTGTGCCACCACCAGTTAACCCAGATGACCATAAACACATACATACACCCCCTCTACCTTTTTTTGGCACTAATGCTGATAGAGTTATTTATACAAATGATATGAATGCATTACTGAACAATGCCTGCCAAGAAAATGGCTATCATTTCTTTGACCCGTTTGATTTCTATAAGAAAGAAGATGATATGTTAAACTATGCCATGTCAGATGGATGTATACATATTGGAAAAAATGAACATTTCTTAAAAGCCTTTACAAATTTATATGGTATATTACAGCAGCCACATATACCAATAGTTCTTCATACTTGCGATTCCTATAAACGTTTCTGGAATCCGTGGTTTTATTATTGTAAGAAATTCTTACAGGGGCCATACAAAATATATTTCTTGTGCGAGGAGGAAGAGCCTGAATTTCACACGGATGTCATATGTATTAAAACAGGTAAGGGAGAATGGGGTGAGAGACTTCTGAAAGGTCTCCATGCAATTCCTGAGAATTACATTTATTACATGCAGGAGGATTTCTGGCCATGTAAGCCAATGGATTTATCGACCTTTCCTAGTCTATTTGTAAACTATGGAATGGATGCATTACGCATAGATTGTAATTCATATTTGTATTCCCTGGATTCTGTATCTGCAAAGAATCCATTGTATAAATTTAGACAGGGATCCCAGTATTTGATGACACATCAGTTTAGTCTGTGGAATAAGGAATTCTTTATGACAAATATTAATCCGAGCCATACCCCTTGGTCGAGTGAATTAGAGCAGAGTCGAATAATGGCAATGAAGCCTCATTCTATTTATTTATACGAGGAGAAATGGTATAATCCAGTTGTAAAAAAAGGTGTATTGCAGCCAGTTGGTGAGAAAATGATAGAAGATATGGTTACGGCTACATTATAAATAAAGTGTGGTAAGAAAGATAAAATTTTTTTAGATAATCATATAGATATATAATGAAGAATCTAGTATATATTACAGTATTTCTTAAGAAAGAAATGCTGGAATTAATGAAACTTTTCTTACTCAGTATGACACTTTATTCTAGAACAGACACTTTTGATATTCTAGTAATGACATCTCAAGAGTTTGTTAACGATGTGCAATATATAACACGACTCCTTGATTTACCTATTAAGATTTTTTTAACAAAGTGTGAAAGTGTAGCTGATGCAATGATAAATAGATTGCACATTTTTAAATATAAAGATATAGAACAATATTCAAAGTTATTATATTTAGACATTGATATTATAATTCAAGGTGATATAACAAGGCTTTTTGAATTAGAAATTGAAGATAAGATATATCCAATACGTGAATATAACCGCACTATTAATGATAACTTGCACTATGGAAAAGATTTTTTTGATTTTTCCAAGATTGATAAAAATACCCCAGCTATAAATGCAGGTGTATTTTTATTTAATAATTCTAAAGTAATGAAAAATCTTTTTCAGATAATCTTAGACAGAATTTCTTTAATAAGAAAAGAGAATACATCGCATGTATTTCTTGAACAGCAATTATTGAATTATTATGGTAGAGAATTAGGGCTTATTGGTAATGATAGTATCATGATTACACATATAAAATTAATAAATACTGATGCACAAATGATTCCTATATCACCATTAAAAGATAAAGATATAATTATTCAACATTTTATTGCAGGTAATTCAATATCTAAGACTAAGAAAATGAAGGAATACCTGCAGCATTTAATAGATTCATATTCCATGGTTAAAAGCAAATCTAAAAATACAAGTAATCAGGTTGAATTTAAACAGTATAACTTTGATAAGGGGCATATATTCTTTGATTCATCTAAATCAAAGAAATTAATAACCACATGGCAAAATGGCTCATATGAATGCTTGCACGATAGAGTGTATACAATATCATGGTGTAAAATAAGGCATCTTGTAATATTTTCTAAAGGTTTCTCTCGATATACCTTTGTGCGATTAGATAATATGATTATGGGCAGTGAATATCAAAATAATGTGAATTAATTTGGATACTTTTATATAAAGAGTCTAAAC
>Ga0136644_10000610_pt1 | contig 28554 bp, 23 predicted proteins | sample C_130820_EF_Meta_FD_94780 | JGI IMG/M metagenome (GOLD analysis project Ga0136644, IMG submission 94780) | Freshwater microbial communities from Lake Croche, Canada to study carbon cycling - C_130820_EF_MetaG (v2) (version 2) | ecosystem: Environmental > Aquatic > Freshwater > Lake | place...
CGCGACGACGCGGCTGGCTGATGCCAGCAAGGAGGAGCAACACCGCCAGGGCATCCCAGGGCGGTGCTTGTCGGGCACGTAGCGACCTCACCCACCAGGTGAGTAGATGCAGGGGGTCATCGCCGTGTTTATGCATAAGATTTTTGAGTGCCATGAAGCGGTCAACTGCGGTTTCTAGGTTCATAGCTCTTTGCGAATGTCCACCAGTCGCGTCAGGCCCCAGATCATCATCAGCACCAGCGCCAGCAAAATCACCGCATTGGCTGCCGCCAGCGGAAATTGCAAATAGGAGGTTTGCACCTGGATGATCTTGCCCACCGAGGCGATTTGCTGCCCGCCCATCACACCGATGGTGACGAAGTCGCCCATCACGATGGTGATGACGAAGATCGAGCCAATCAGGATGCCGGTGCGCGACAGCGGCACGATTACATGCCACAGCGTCTGCCAAGCGCTGGCGCCGCTGTCACTGGCGGCCTCTAGCAGGCTGCGGTCTATGCGCATCATGGAGTTGAAAATCGGCACGATCATGAAGGTGGTGTACAGGTGCACAAAGGCCAGCACCACCGAAAAGTTGGAAAACAGCAGCCACTCCAGCGGTTGCCCCACCAGCCCCAGGCCGACCAAGCCCTGGTTCACCAGCCCGTTGCGGCCCAACAGCGGCACCCAGGCAATCATGCGGATCACGTTGGATGTCCAAAACGGAATCGTGCACAACACAAACAGCAGGCTTTGCATGCTGCCGTTGTGGACATGAAAAGCCAAAAAATAGGCCACTGTAAAGCCCACCACCAGCGTGATCAGCCACACCAGCAGACAAAACTTGAAAGTAGAAAGATAGGTTTTGAAGGTGACGCACAGGTCGCCGCTTTGAAAGCAGCCTTCAAACACAGCCGCATAGTTTTGCAGGCTCAGTGCAGGCTGCATTTCGTACTGGTTGTAGTTCCACAGGCTCACCATCAGGATCAGCGCCAGTGGCAGCAGAAAAAACAAGCCAAACACCGCCGCCATGGGCGCCGCTTGCCAAGCCGCGCCCAAGCCAGCCGCAGCGGTCTGGGCGGGGGGCTTGGGTGCGGGTGCAGCAGCCACGGCGGTCAGTGCGGCAATGGGCGTGCGCGTGTCAAGCGGCGACGAACTCGTTCCACTTTTTCACCATGTAGGCGTTTTCGTCCATCACCGCATTCCAGCAGGCAATGCCGCCCATGCGCGCTTCGTAGCTGCCGCCGTCGCGGCTGTCGCCCTTTTTGGCCAGCACGTCGCCGTTGGGGCTCTTGATGTCTTGCGTGGCGGGCTTGCCTTCCATCCAGTAGGCCCATTCATAAGCCTCCATCTTGGCCTTGGCGGTTTCCAGCACCGCGCTGTAATAGCCTTGGCGGTTCAAGTAGGCGCCAGCCCAGCCGTCTAAGAACCAGTTGATGAATTCATAGGCGCCGTCCAGCTTGCGGCCCGACAGCGTAGCGGGCAGGCCAAAGCCCGCCGCCCAGGCGCGATAGCCTTCTTTGAGTGGCTGAAAATTGCAGGCAATGCCCTTGGTACGCACAGCGGTGACGGCGGGTGACCACATGGACTGGATCACCACCTCGCCCGAGGCCATCAGGTTCACCGACTCGTTGAAGTCTTTCCACAGGCTGCGGAACTGGCCCGCCTTTTTGGCTTCGATCAGGGTCTTGATGGTGAGGTCAATTTCCTTCTGCGTCATATTGCCCTTGTCCGGGTACTTGTAGATGCCCATGGCCTCCACCACCATGGCGGCGTCCATGATGCCAATGGACGGGATATTCAAAATCGCCGCCTTGCCCTTGAACTCGGGGTTGAGCAATTCGGCCCAGGAGTTGATGGGGCGTTTGATGAGGTCAGGCCGTATGCCCAGCGTGTCTGCGTTGTACACGGTGGGAATGAGCGACATGAACTGCGTGGGCGACTTGGCAAACACCTTGCTCTTTTCGCCTTCCAGAAAAATCACCTTCTTCGGTGCCGTGCCCTGCTCGCCCACGGCCTTGCCCGCCACGGTGCCGGTGGTAAACAAGCTGGTGATTTTGCTGGCGTTCTTGATGCGCTTGGTGTCTATGCCCTTGAGGTTGCCGGTGGGCACGATGTTTTTGAGCGAGAAGTATTCGGTGTCTATCAGGTCAAAGCTGTTCGGCGCTGTGACCGCGCGCTTGGTCACGTCATCGGTGGTTACGGCCACATACTGAATCTCAATGCCGGTATCGGCCTTGAACTTGTCAGCAATGGTTTTGTCTTGGTTGACGGCGGTGCCCAGGTAGCGCAGCACGATTTTTTCTTGCGCGTGCACCGCCGGGAACAGCCCGCTGGCCAAAATGCCTGCCGTGCCCTTGAGCACGGTGCGCCGGGGCAGCGCGGCGGCGGGGATGGTTTTCGAGAGGGGGTCTGACATGGGGAGTCTCCTGTAAAAAAGCTTGGGTGGGACGGGTTGGGAAATGAAATGTCAAAACAAATGTCAAAAAGCGTGTCTGCCCATCAGCTAGCCAGCGGGTGCGCCGCCTTGGGGTTCCAGGCCAACTGCACCGCCTCGCCCACAGCGAAAGGCTGGTGCGCGTAGACGGCCTCGGTCAGCATGACAGAAAGGGGCGCGCCAACGTCCGGCGTGCCCGGTGGGGGCTGTAGGCCCAGCAGCACATAGCTGCCCTGGTACTCCACGTCGCTGACCACGGCAGGCCGATGCGCCAAGTCAGCGCCCACGCTGGCACCAGCGGCCAGCACCTGCATTTGATCGGTGCGCACCCCCACCTTGCCAGCGGGCGTGTGCAGCACGTTGTGGCCCCCCATAAAGCGGGCCACGAACTCGTTGCGGGGCTGGTTGTAGATGGTGTGCGGCGAGCCCATTTGTTCGATCATGCCGTGGTTCATCACCACGATGGTGTCGGCCAGCGCCATCGCTTCCTCCTGCGAGTGGGTCACATGAACAAAGGTCAGGCCCAGCTCTTTTTGCCAGCGCCGTAACTCGGCGCGCATTTGAACGCGCAAAAAAGGATCCAGCGCCGATAGCGGCTCGTCCAGCAACAGCGCGCGCGGCTGCGTCATGAGTGCGCGCGCCAAGGCCACGCGCTGCTGCTGCCCGCCCGACAACTCGGCCGGTTTGCGCTGTGCCAAATGACCCATGGCCACGCGCTCCAGCAGCGCCTGCGCCTGGGCGTGCCGCTCGGCTTTGGCCACGCCTTTCATGGCCAGGCTGAACGCCACGTTGTCCAGCGCACTCAAATGGGGAAACAGCGCAAAGCTCTGAAACATCATGGCCGTGCCTCGCGCAGCGGCGGGCAGGTCGGTGATGTTGCGGTTTTCCAGCAAGATGTCGCCACTGGTCACGCTTTCGTGACCGGCAATCATGCGCAAGGTGGTGCTCTTGCCGCAGCCCGAAGGCCCCAGTAAGCAGCAGTAGCTGCCACTGCTGATGCGCAGGCTGATATGGTCCACCGCCGGTTTACCCGTGCCATAGCGCTTGGTTAAGCCAATCACTTCAAGCGCAAAAGGGGCTGCCGAATTCATGGGGTGCCATTATGCAAAGCTTGTGCCAAGTGGGGGTAAGCCCGTAAGTGAAGGGCAGGGGCCTCTTGCCCCGTCTTGCCTACGCAGGCCTTGCGGCCTAGGCCTAGCGCCCGTGCCGTAAAAGGCAGCGCTTTCAAACCCCATGTGTGTGCAGGCCAACAGTGGCGTGCTGGCTCATGGCCTCATGATGGCCGCTTTGGAGTCACCCATGCGCGCCTTGCTATTCGACCCGGTGTTAGGCCCCGTCTCCGACCCCGTGTGCAGTCACGCGCTGCGCCGATGAACGCCTACCGCTTTCGCGACTTGTTCGCGCAGCTCGGGCTGCCTGCCGACGAGGCAAGCATCGGCCATTTTCTGCGCATACACGCTCGCGCGGCAGACGGCCTGCGTTTGCCCGAGGCCCCCTGCTGGTCCCCCGCCCAAGCCGAATTCCTGCGCGACGCTTTGACACAAGACTCCGACTGGTCTGGCCTAGCAGATCAATTGGGTGCGGTGTTATGGTCGATGCCCCGCTAGGTGATGGCTATTTTTTGCTGCCTACGGCCACGATTCTGATTCCAAATGGCAGACTGAAATGATTCAGCCGCACACCTTCAAATTGGAGTGATAGATTCAGTAGTTTGCTATTTGCTGAATGAGCGATTTGTTTTTTTACACGCGCTTTATCCGTATAGGGTTTGATATATTTGCTAACTAATTTAACCAGTAGAAAAGCGGGGTAGGCAAAGAAACCAAGATGCGACCAGTGCGTGACGACAAAGCCAGCGGATTGCATTTTTTTTATTAAATCTTTAGCGGTATAACGTCTGAAATGATGGAGTGCCGCATCGAACGAATCATACAGCCAGGGGCTGGCAGGCACTTCAATAATTAATTTTCCACCGGGTTTCAATAGATGATAGATTTTTTTCAAAGCCAGCACATCATCCTCAATGTGCTCAAGTACGTTTAGAGCCACTACAATATCCATGCTGGCCTCAGGTAGCGGGCATTGAGTCAAATCGAAAAGAAATAAAGGCGTTCCGGGTGATTTGTGAGCCAAGCGATGAAGCGCATCCTTCACTACATCGGCGCCAAGAACGATGGTTTGTGGGAAATTTTCCTTCAACTCTTTAATTAGAAATCCCGACGAACAACCTACCTCTAAAATCAAATCCTCAGGTTTTGGGCTTAATTTTTTAATCTGCTCAATGGCATTTTTGCGCGATGCCACGTCAATCGGGTGTTCATCTGCTGTGGTTTCCTCATGCAAACGCGTGAGTTCTTCGGACCATCCTGCAATATTTTCACTGTACTCCAGCACGGAATAAATTTTCCCGTCAAGCATAAATCCCTGTTCACACCATATTGGGTTTTCAAGCGACTGTGGGAGCGGTGGCAACACAAACGGGAGATTGGTGAGCGTATTGTTTTTATTCATGTGACTGGATTTAAAATAGCAGGAAAACCAAGGTTTTTGCCTAGCGCAGCGCTGTGGCGGCCACTTTCTTAGCAAACTCAGCCCGCAGCGCTTTCAGTTTTTCGCGCGGGTCTTCGCTGGTTGTTTGGCGATCCAGCGCCATTTCGGCAATAAAGCGGCTGGGCTGAGCACTCACCACGTCACGCCCCTTTTTGCGCTTGCGCGTCCAGCTTACCGCCAAGCTGTGCTGGGCGCGGGTCACGCCCACGTACATCAGGCGGCGCTCCTCTTGCAAGCGTTGCGCCAGATTCTCGGTGTGGGTGGGCGAGCTGCCGTCGTCCTCGCCCGGCTTGAAGGGCAGCAGGCCTTCATTCACGCCCACCAACATCACATGCGGCCATTCCAGCCCCTTGGCCGCGTGCAGGGTGGACAGAGTGAGTACGTTCTGCTCGCCCGCGCGCTCGCTCAAGGTGGACAGCAGGGAGATGGTTTGCACCACCTCGAACAGGTTTTTGCGCGCCGACACCAGACTCAGGCCACCGCTGTCGTCCGGCTCGCCGCCGCAGCGCGCGGCCATCCAGTCGCAAAAGTCGTTCACATGGCCCCAACGCGTGGCAGCCTGTTGCGGGCTGTCGGAGTGGTCGTACAGGCATTGCTCATAGGCGATATCTTTCAGCCAATCACTGAGGAAGGCGCGTGCGTCCTCTGCGCCAGCGGCGTGGCGGGCACGGTACTCCAGGTCATTCAACTGGCGCCCAAACTCATGCAGACCGGCGACTGTACGCGCGGGCAGGGCCGCACCCAGGCTGGGGCTGAACAAGGCCCCAAACAGGCTGAGCCGGTAGCGTGCAGCAAACACCGCCAACTGTTGCAGGCTTTGGTGGCCAACGCCGCGTTTGGGCGTGGTCACCGCGCGCAGAAAGGCCGGGTCGTCGTCGTTATTGACCAGCAAGCGCAGCCAAGCGCACAGGTCTTTGATTTCGGCCCGGTCGAAAAAACTCTGCCCACCCGATACCTTGTAGGGAATTTGTGCCTTGCGCAAGGCTTGCTCAAACACCCGCGCTTGGTGGTTGGCGCGGTAGAGCACGGCAAAGTCTTTCCATTCTTTGTGGCGTGAGGCGGCGCGTAACGACAACACGCGCGCCACGGCGCGTTCGGCCTCATGCTCCTCGTTGTCGGCGTCCACCACCCGCACCGGCTCGCCTTCGCCGCGTTCGCTCCATAGCTTTTTCTCAAACAGCTTGGGGTTGGGGGCAATCACGTTATTGGCCGCACGCAAGATGGCCGAGGTGGAGCGGTAGTTTTGCTCTAACTTGATGACTTTGAGCGTGGGGTAGTCTTGCGGCAGGCGGCGCAGGTTGTCCAGCGTAGCGCCGCGCCAGCCGTAGATGGATTGGTCATCGTCACCCACCGCGGTCAGGCGCGCGCGCGGCCCAGCCAGCAGCTTGAGCAGTTCGTATTGGGTGGCGTTGGTGTCTTGGTATTCGTCCACCAGCACATGGCCCATTTGCTGCTGCCAGCGCTCGCGCACGGCCGGGTGCTGCTGCAACAGTTTGAGGGGCAGGCCGATCAGGTCGTCAAAGTCCACGCTTTGGTAGGCGCTCAGCCGCTCCTGGTAGTGCGCCATGATGCGCGCCACCTGGCGTGCGTCCTCGTCTGCGGCCTGCGCCAGCGCTTCTTCGGCGCCCAAGCCCTGGTTTTTCCAGGCGCTAATCGTCCATTGCCATTGGCGCGCGGTGGCGGCGTCGGTGCTGCCACCCGCGTCTTTGAGCAGGCTGGTCACGTCGTCGCTGTCCAAAATAGAGAAGTTGGGCTTCAGGCCCAGCGCCGCGCCGTCTTGGCGCAGCAGGCGCACACCGAGGGCGTGAAAGGTGCAAATCAGCACCTCGCGTGCGGGCTTGCCAATCAGGCCACGTGCGCGCTCACGCATTTCGGCTGCCGCCTTGTTGGTGAAGGTGATGGCGGCAATGCGTGCGGGCTCCAGCCCGGCCTGAATCAGGCGCGCAATTTTGTGCGTGATGACCCGTGTCTTACCGGAGCCCGCACCGGCTAGCACCAAGCAAGGGCCTTGCAGGTAGTGGACGGCTTCCTGTTGGGCCAAGTTGAGATCGGGCGTTGAGGATGACATGCAAGTGGGCGCTGGCCGCAAGCAGCGATGACGACAGGGGGCGAAGCGGGTCGGGGCCGAGTGACCGCCGACCCTTAACCGGGCTCCGCATACGGCGAGCGTCATCATAGCCGCGCCGCCTGCGGCCTATGGCTGCGAAAATCCGGCCGTGCTGGCCATTCTTCTCGTCACTTTCCCTTTTTTCGCCCTGGTCTTGTGCGGCTATGTGGCGACGCGTCGCGGCGTGCTGCCGCTGACGGCAATTCCCGGCCTCAATGCGTTCGTGCTGTACTTTGCGCTGCCCTGCATGCTGTACCGCTTTGGCGCGAGCACGCCGTTGGCGCAATTGCTGGCGCCGGGGGCGTTTGGGGTTTATCTGCTGTGTGCGCTGGTGATGGTGGGCTTTACCGTGGCCGTGACGCGCAGCCACCGCATCGATTGGAACAACGCCGCCTTCGGTGCCCTGGTGGCGGCCTTTCCCAATACCGGTTTCATGGGCGTTCCGCTGCTGGTGGCGCTGCTGGGTGAGCACGCGGCGGGGCCTGCCATCGTCACCATTTTGGTCGATATGGTCATCACCAGTTCGCTGTGCATTGCGCTGTCTCGGCTGGACAGTGCGGACACGCATGGCGCTTCGGTGGCGGCGCGCGGCGCGCTCAAAGGGGTGCTGGTCAATCCCATGCCCTGGTCTATTGTGTTGGGGGCTGCGTCATTGGCGCTGGGCCTAGAGCCAGTCAAACCCCTGCTGCAAACCCTGCGCATGTTGGCCGACTCGGCCTCCCCGGTGGCTTTGTTCACCATTGGCTCGGTGCTGGCCCGCTCGCAGATGACCAGTACCGACGCCACCCCCTGGGTGGACTATGTGCCGGTGGCGCTAAACAAGCTGGTGCTGCACCCGCTGCTGGTGCTCTTGGTGGGTAGCGCGGCCATCCAGTTGGGGGTGGGTTTGGATCGGTTCTCGCTCACGGTCATGGTGCTGGTGGCGGCCTTGCCCAGCGCCAGCAATGTGTCTTTGCTGGCCGAACGCTTTGGGGCCAACAACGGGCGCATTGCGCGCATCATCTTGGTTTCCACGGCGCTGGCTTTTCTGAGCTTTTCCGCTGCGGTGGCGCTGCTGACCTGAACCGGCGGCGTCCTCAAATAGCCAGCGGATCCACGTCAATGGCCCAGCGCAGAACCGACTTGTCGCGCAGGCCGTGCAGCTGGCGCTGCCACGGTGGCAAAAACCGCTGCAAAGCCGCCCGCGACGAACTCTCGACCAGTAACTGAGCCCGCTCCACGCCTGCCACGCGCTGCACCGCCAGCGGCACCGGCTCATACAAGCTCACCGGTGCGTAGTCGGCCAGGGTTTGGGCGGCGTCTGCGGCTGCGCGCAAAAAGGCCTGGGCCTGGTCTTGGCTGCGTGCCTCGGCCCGCAACAGGGCCTGGTGGCTAAAGGGCGGCAGCGCTGCCAGCTCGCGTTCGCGCAGTTGGTCGCGGGCAAAGCGTGCAAAGTCCTGCGTTCGCAGCGCGGCAAACAGCGGGTGCCGGGGGTAGCGGGTTTGCAGCCACATCTCAGCGCGCGCACTTTGTGCCGGGTCACGCCCGCCGCGCCCGGCGGCTTGCAAGAGCAGTGCAAACAGGCGTTCAGGGGCGCGAAAGTCGCTGCTGAACAAGGCTGCGTCGGCGTCGAGTGCCGCTACCAGCGTGATGTTGCGAAAGTCATGCCCCTTGGCAATCATTTGTGTGCCCACCAGCACGTCCACCGCGCCGTTATGCACTTGCGCCAATTGTTGACCCAAAGCGCCCTTGGGGCGGGTGGTGTCGGCGTCCATACGCAAAATGCGCGGTGGCGCACCGTCTGGACGGCGCGCTGCTTGCAGCAACTGGCCTAACTGCTCTTCAATTTGCTCCGTGCCGCGGCCCAGGGTGCTGATGTCCATGTTGCCGCAGTCGGGGCAGGCGCGCGGCACGGCTTGCGCCAAGCCACAGTGGTGGCAGCGCAAGCTGCGGTCGGACTTGTGAAACACACGGTAGGCGCTGCATTGGGGACATTCACTTTTCCAGTCGCAAGCGGCGCAGGCCAGCACCGGCGCATAGCCACGCCGGTTGAGCAGAATCAGCGATTGCTCACCCCGCGCGATGCGCTCGCTCAAGGCGTGCACCAAGGGCGGCGCCGCCACCGCGCGGCGTGGCTGCTGCGTCATGTCCACCAGTCGCAGCCGAGGAAAGGTCGGCGCCAAGGGGGGCGCTGCGCGGTTTGGGGCCTGTTGGCCCAGCGCGGCATCGGCAGGCGGCTGGGAGGAATCGGGGGTGGAATCAGGGGTGGACACGGGGGCGGGCACCGGGGTGGGCAAGGCGCTGGCTGGGGTGCCGGCGCGCCAAGCCATATCCAGCCGGGTATAGCGGCCGCGCTCGCAGGCGTGCCAGGTCTCCAGCGACGGCGTGGCCGAGCCCAGCAGCACTTTGGCGCCTTCCAGGCGCGCCCGGTAGATGGCCAAGTCCCGTGCCGAATAGCGCGCGCCTTCTTGCTGCTTGTAGCTGGGGTCGTGCTCCTCGTCCACCACGATCAGGCGCAGTTGCGGCAGCGACGCGAACACCGCCATGCGGGTGCCCAATACGATACGGGCCGAGCCGCTGTGCGCAGCGAGCCAGCTTTTCAGGCGCTGCGGCTGCGTCATGCCGCTGTGCAGCGACACCAAGGCTTGCGCGCCAAAACGCTGTTCAAAGCGGGCCAGCAGTTGCGGCGTGAGGTTGATTTCCGGCACCATCACCAGCGCCTGCGCCTGCGGCTGGCGCGCCAACAGTTGCTGCACGGCTTGCAAATAGACCTCGGTTTTGCCGCTGCCAGTCACGCCAAACAGCAGATGAGGCCCCGGCTGGGCGTTAAAAAGCGCAAGGGCCTGTTCTTGCTGCGGGTGCAGCGCGTAGCCAGGGGGCGTGCCCCAGTCGGCTGCCTGCGTGCTGGCCCCACCCCGTTTCAGGCGGCGCGCGATCTGCACCGCATCCAAGTCACGTAGTTGGGGCGGCAGCGCGGCCAGCGCCACCTCGCCCAGGCTGCGTTGGTAGTAGCGGGCCGTGAATTGCACCAGTTGCCGCCACGGCCCATTCAGGGGGGCAATATCCGCCACCACGGCGTGGATGGATTTGACAGTGTAAGCGGCTTGCACCGGCTCGCCGTCTGCACCGTCCCACACCACACCCAAAACCTGGCGTGACCCCAGGGGTACGCGTACCAGCGTTCCGGGTGAAAGCGGTTGCTCACTTTCATAGCTGAGCGAGCCGGCCAAGCCGCTGTGCTGCGGGGTCGCCACCACCACCTGAATGGGATGCTTCATGCACCGCTCCGGCGCGGGCTGCGCTGCGGCAAGATGCGCCACACCCCGGCTGGCTGAGGCCAGCCTGAGCTGCCGGGGACGCGCTTCAAAAGTGAATCATGTTCCCGAAACTCAGCGTAAGCCCTTGATTTGGAAGTGTTTTGCGCTTGATCCAAGATTTCTGTGGATAACTTTGTTGATATCTTGTCTGTGTGCGCGCCAAAGCCTTGGCAGGCAAGGCTTTCATTGGTTTGCCTAGAAAATCGGCAAACGCGATAGTCTATATGAATCAACAAGTTACGAATTGGCATCCCACACCGCACCGAGGCGACCCGCTTATTTGCCAAGGTACGAGGTAGCCACGATTTTTGTGCATAAGTCAAGCGATGTGGCTCTTATTTTGGTCTTATGTCACACGCTGCATGCGCTGGGCTGGCCCGCGCGGCCGACCCTGCTTCAGGGCCCGGCGCGGCGCGCCCGGGACTGCTGGTGCACCGCATCGACCAGCGTTTTAACGTGCGCGGGCGGCGTGAACTGGCTGATACCGTGCCCCAAGTTGAAGATGTGGCTAGGCCCAGTGCCCGCTCCCTGATGCGGGGGGCCAAAGCTGTCCAGCACGGCGGACACTTCGGCCTCAATCTGCGCGGGCTCGGCAAACAAGACCTGCGGGTCTAAATGGCCTTGTAAGGCCTTGCAGTCGCCCACGGCGGCGCGTGCGCGCCCGAGGTTGACGGTCCAATCCAGCCCCAGCACCTCGCAGTCCAGCTCCCGCATATCGGCCAGCCACTGGCCACCGCCTTTGGTGAACACAATGCGTGGCACCGCCGTCGGCCCGCGCTGAATTTGCCGCAGCACGCGCTGGGTGTAGGCCAGGCTAAAGCGCTGGAATACGCCGTCGGCCAACACGCCGCCCCAACTGTCGAAAATCATCACCGCTTGGGCACCGGCGTCGATCTGCGCGTTCAAGTACGCGGCAACGGCGTCGGCATTGATGGCCAGCATGTGGTGCATCAGCTCGGGGCGCTGATAAAGCAAGGTCTTGACCAGCCGGTAATCGTCCGAACCACCGCCTTCGACCATGTAACAGGCCAGCGTCCAGGGGCTGCCGGAAAACCCGATGAGCGGCACCCGACCGTGTAGGGCTTGTCGGATCGAGCGCACGGCGTCGAACACATAGCGCAGCTTGTCCATGTCGGGCACCGCTAGGCGCCGCACATCGGCTTCATCGCGCACCGGGTGGCTAAAACGCGGGCCTTCACCGGCGGCAAACTGCAGGCCCAGGCCCATGGCATCGGGCACGGTGAGGATGTCGCTGAACAAAATGGCTGCGTCTAGCTCAAAGCGCTGCAGGGGTTGCAGCGTGACTTCGGTGGCGAAGTCCACACTCGTCGCCAGTCCCATGAAGCTGCCTGCGCGTTGACGCGTGGCCATGTATTCGGGCAGGTAGCGCCCCGCCTGGCGCATCAGCCAAACCGGCGTGTGCGGGGTGGATAAGCGCCAACAGGCGCGCAAAAAACTGTCGTTGCTTAAGGGAGCGTGGCTCATGCCGGGATTGTCGCAGCCGCTGGGTTTGCCGCCGCATCCGGGGCGTGCGATAAGCCGGCTAGGCTGGCAAATGCCCCCAGCCCGTCCAGCATCAGTTTGCGCGCCAGCGGGCTGGCGTGTTGCAGCCGGGCAAAATCATGCGGCATAAAGGGCGCGCCAAAGAATTCGCACGGCACACTGCACGCGCGCATCCAGTCGTACAGCGCAATCGCATCATCGTGTGCGCCGTCGCATTGCGCTGCCAGCACCACCACCGTGGCCGCGCGTGGCAAGGGCGCTGCGCCGTGCATCAGCACCGCGCGCTCGTCCCAGGTGTCCCAGTGGCCATGTAACAAGCTGGCCCAGCAGCGCACGGCTTGGTCGCGACTGAAGGTTTGCGACGCGGCGTGACGCAAATAGCTGTCGGTATTGAAGTCCGGTTTCACCAGCGGATACAGGGCCAATACGGCATCGACGCTGCCGGGCTGATGCCTAGTCAAGCGCCAACTCGCCTGCAAGGCCAGGTGGGCGCCGCTGCCGTCCCCCCCTACCAGCAAGCGCTTGCCGTCGGTTTGTAGCCGTTGGCGCGCGCGCGCCAACGCCTTGAGCGCATCGCTGGCGTCGTCGCAGCCTTCCAGAAAACTCAGCTCACCTGCGCTTTCAATATGCACACTCGCGACGGCTACGCCCAGGTCGTGGCTCAACTGTCGGCACAAGCCGTCGTGCGTGTCCAGGCTGCCCGCGACCCAGCCGCCGCCATGGAAGTAGGCCATTAACACCGGCTCCACCGCGCCGTGGGGCCGATACAGCCGCGCTTTGATGGTTTTGCTGCGCGACTTGAACGAAAAGTCGCCACTCGCCACGGGCACGCTGACGCTGGGCAACGCCTGCGCGGCGGCCTCGTAGTGCGTGCGGTAGGCCAACAAGTCGCTGGGGTCGCGCGGCAAGGGGAATCGGCGCAGCCATTGGTTCAGGAACAGCTGCAAGTGGGCGTCTAGGTGCATGCTGAACGGGGGCCTTATGGGGGCACGCTAGAGCGCAGAGACGGCGCGCACGACCTCGCCTGCGCTGGGCAGTTCAGACAGCAGCACGGGCGCTTGGCCACCCTTGTACAGCGCATACACCGGCACCCCGCTGCGGCCCAGCTGTTGCAAAGCCTCAGAAATCGCCGCGTCCCGTCGCGTCCAGTCCGCGCGCAGCAGCACCACCTGTTTGTCGGCAAAGGCTTGCAGCACTTGCGCGTTGGCCAGGGTGGTTTTTTTGTTGTATTGGCAGGTCACGCACCAAGCGGCGGTGAAGTCCACGAAGACGGTTTTTCCCTGTGCTTGTAGCTGGGCCATGGTGGCGGGAGACCAGGCCTGCCACAAGCCGACGGTTTGGCCGACAGTTTGGCCTACAGTTTGGCCTACAGTTTGGCCGCCTGTTTGTCCTGCCGTCTGGCCCACCGTCTGCACGGGCTGCGCGCGCTCGCTGCTCGCTAGCGTGTAAGGCCCCAACAGCAGCACGCCCAGCGCCAGCAACGCCGTGCCCAGTATCCCTAACCACACCCGGTGTGGGCCTGCCTGTGCCCAGGCCAGCACCGCCACGCACAGTAGCAGCAACAGGCCCAGCAATGCCACGGTGCCGTCAATACCGGTTTGGGTACCCAGCACCCAGCTGAGCCACAGCACCGTGGCCAACATGGGAAACGCCATCGCCGCGCGAAACTGTTGCATCCAGGGGCCGGGTTGAGGCAGCCAAGCCATGAACCCGGGGAACCAGGCCGCCAGCGCAAACGGCAAGGCCATGCCCAGCCCCATGCTGACAAAGATCAGCGTCGCCTGCGCCGCCGGTAGCCCCAATGCCAGCCCCAGGGACGCGCCCATGAATGGTGCGGTGCAGGGCGCGGCGACCGCCACGGCCAGCACGCCCGACAGCGCAGAGTCCAGCATCGGCCCACGCGCACGTAGCTGCGCCACGGCTTGTGGCAACACGCTATGCAGCTCGTAGGCCCCCAGCAGGTTGAGCGCAATCAGCGTGAATAGGCCAGCCAGCGCCACCAGCACGGCGGGCGACTGCAAATGAAAGCCCCAGCCCAGCATGGCGCCGCCTGCGCGCAAACCCAGCATCACCGCGCCCAGGCTGATAAAGCTGAAAACCACCCCCAGGCAATAGGCCAAGGCGCTCCAGCGCGCGGCACGCGGGTCGTGGGCGTGTCGGGTCAGGGTAAGCAGCTTGATGGCCAGCATCGGAAACACGCAGGGCATCAGGTTCAGTATCAGCCCCCCTACGAAGGCGCCCAACAGCGCCGCCCACAGCGACAGGCGCGGTGGCGGCGGGCGATTGGCCGCCAGCGCGTCGGCCAAGGCGGCGGGCACGGGGTTCGCGCTGACGCGAGGCCACACGCCCGAGACGGGGCCCTGTAGCCGGTAGCTGGGTGCGGCCAGCGTGGCCGAGGCCAGCACAAAGTCCAGCAGCGCCGGGCTCTCGCTACGCTGGGCCGACAAGGGAACGCGCGCATGCCAGACCGGGCCGCTCCACGATTGCGTGCCCTGTGCGGCGGTTTCGATCACGCCGCTTGTCTCCGAGAAAAACGCCAATTGCTGGCCTTGCCAAGCGGCGGGCAGGCCCGGCACATTGATGTCCAGGGCGTCGCCCGCCAGAGTGACACGGCTTTCGCTGGGGCGCTCCAGGGGTACGCGCGCCAAGGCGGCGGCAAAATTGGTGCCGTGCAGACCGGTGGAGCCATGTACCGGTACCTCCAAACGAAATTCCCCCTGCTGCGGGATGCACGCTTGGCGGCACACCAACCACTGGGCTGACAGGCGCACGCGCACGCTGTCTGCCTGAAATGAGGCGGGTACCTGCACCGCCACCGGCAGCAGCACGGTGTGCTCGTAGCCGTAGTTGGCGAGCGAGCCAATATGGATTTTTTGCGGCAGCGGCCACTGAATTGCTTGCGCCTGCAGGCCAGCGGGCAAGGTCCAACTCAATTGCGTTGGCAAGCCCGAGTCGCCTGCGTTCTTCCAGTAGGTGTGCCAGCCCGGTTGGTGCTGCAACTGCAAGCCTAGCCAGAACGGCTGGCCGCTTTGCACGCCCTGCGGCGCATAGGCCAGCAGCTCGGCGCGTACTTGGTCTGTAGTGACCACCGCAGACACGGCACCTCCGCCCAGCGCCGCCTGTACGCTTAACGGCAGGGCCAAGGCGATGGCGAGCCCGACGCGCTGCAACAGGCTAAAGCCCCACATGGCGGGCGCCACGCGGCGGTGCTGGCCGGGCGTGTCAAACGGGCGCATGCAGCGGCGCAAAGCTCAGCACCACGCGGCGTGTGCTGGCCGACTTCTTCTCGATTTTGGTGACCACCACAGCGCCAATTTCAGCCGTGTTCGCCACATGCGTGCCGCCGCAGGGCTGGAAATCGACGCTGGAAGCCGCGCTGCCGATGCGAATCGTGCGAATATGCCCGCTGCCGCGCGGTGGCTGCACGCTCATGCTTTTTACCAAGGCGGGGTTGGCGTCTAGCTCGGCGTCGCTGATGGAGCCCACCCAAACCGGCAGCGCCTGGGCCACCAAGGCGGCTAGGCCAGCGCTTAAAGCGTCTTTGTCCAGCGCCTCAGTCATGTTGAAGTCTAGGCGCGCATAGTCGGGCGTAATCGAGCAGCCGTTTACCAATTGCGGCACCAGCGCACACAACAAGTGGGTGCTGGTGTGAAAGCGCATTAAGCGGTGGCGCCGGGGCCAGTCCAGTGCGGTCTGCACCCTGTCGCCCACGCGCAGGCTGTCTAGCAGCGCCTGCTGCTGCGGCGCCGGGATGTGCGCAATGTCACCGGTGGGAAGGCCCTGCTCGTCTTTGGCTTTGCGGGTGTCGGCGATGTGCAACTCACGACCGTCGGCCAGTTGCCAGGTGCCACTGTCCCCGGCTTGGCCACCCCCCAAGGGATAAAACACGCTGCGGTTCAGCACCAAGCCCTGCTCGGTGATGGCGGTAATGCGCGCTTCGCAGCCCCGTAGATAGGCGTCTTGCCGAAATAGCTCTTCAGTCATTAGGTAATGGTAGCGTCAATCGGTAGCGTCAATCGTAAGATGTCAAATATGCAAGCCCTTCCCCACGCCCTCCCTCGCTATTGGGCTGACCTGTGCAGCAGCGACTTTGCCCGCCTGGATCCGGCGCGCACGGTGGCGGTGCTACCAGTGGCGGCGACCGAACAACACGGCCCGCACCTGCCGCTGAATGTGGACACGGTGCTGTTGGAGGGGGTGATAGCCACTGCGCTGACGCAGTTGCCCGCTACCGTTCCCGTGCTGTTCCTGCCTACGCAGGCGGTGGGCAAAAGCAATGAACACCTGGGTTTTGCAGGCACCCTGAGCGTGGACGCGCGCACCGCCATTCAAGTCTGGATGGAGCTGGGCGCCTGCGTGGCGCGCAGCGGTGTGCGCAAATTGCTGCTGTTCAACGCCCACGGCGGCCAGGTGAGCCTGATGGATATCGTGGCGCGCGACTTGCGCGTGGCGCATGGCCTGCTCACCTACAGTGCCAGTTGGTACAGCCTGCCTGTGGGCGACGCCGTGCAAAACCTGTTTAGTCCCGATGAGCACCGCTTTGGCATCCACGGTGGCGATATCGAAACCTCGATGATGCTGGCCCTGCGGCCGCAGCAGGTGCGTATGGATCAGGCGCGCCGCTTTGCCTCCAGCTCGCAATTGCGCGCCACGCAATACCCGATTTTGGGCAATGGCTACAGCGCCAAGATGGGCTGGCAGATGCAAGACTACAACCCCGCAGGCGCCGCAGGCGACGCCGCTGCTGCGACAGCGGAAAAAGGCCAAGCCCTGTTGCGCGCAGCCGGGCAGCAGTTGGCATTGCTGTTGGCCGAATTGGCTGAACTGCCGCTGTCCACCCTGGTGCAGGCGCCCGATGTACCATCGCGTCCGCCGGGTGAGGCTTGAAATCTTGCCGGGCGTGACTACTTATAGGCCGCTATGCATGCCCTGTTGGCGTGCACACACTTTGAGAAGGTGATGACGATGTCGATCCGCTTCCTAAAAATGCTGCTGCTGGCCTTGGCCGCAGCGTTTGCTTTGGCTACCGGCGCTGCCGCCGCTGAGCCTAGCATCCAACAGATCTATGACGCCGCGCAAGCGGGGCGCCTGGAGCAGGCGCAACAAATGATTCGCCAAGTGCTGGCCGACCATCCGTCCAGCGGCAAGGCGCATTACGTGGCGGCCGAGCTGAACGCGCGCCAAGGCAATATGGGCGCTGCCCGCGAAGAACTGGCGAATGCCGAGCGTCTAGCGCCCGGCCTGCCTTTTGCCAAGCCCGAGGCGGTGCAAGCGCTGCGTAGCCAGCTCGCTGCCAAAGCGGTAGTTGGCAGTTCGGTGAACCCGGTGAAGCCACAGGTTTACAGCACGCCAGCCAATGCCAGCACATCCTTCCCTTGGGGCTGGGTGCTGTTGTTGGCCGGTGGCGGCGTGCTGCTTTACATGCTGACCCGTCGGCGTATGCAGCAACCCGTGTACGCAGCCCCTGCTGCTTATGGCGGTGGTGGCGGTATGGCACCTGCGGGTGGTGGTTATCCAGTTGGCCCCACCTACGGCCCAGCCCCCATGGGCGGTGGCGGCGTAGGCAGCGGCATCATGGGGGGCTTGGCCACTGGTTTGGCCGTGGGCGCGGGTGTGGTGGCGGCAGAGCAGATTGGGCGCCACATGTTTGGCGGCGACAACCACAGTGGCTCGTCCGCAGCCTCAGCGGCGGGCAATGACTACATCCCCATCGACCCCAATCCGAACATGGGCGGCAACAACTTTGGCATTCAAGACACGGGCTCCTGGGACGATGGGGGCTCGGGCGGCGGTGCTGGCGGTGGCGACTGGGATACCTGAGCGGCCAAGCCCGTGGCGGTGGCTCGCGCTTACCGCCTCAGGCGTAGCTCACCAGCGCCGCGTCTTCCGGTTTGTCCAGATGGGGCAGGGCGTTGTAGCTCTGCAGCATATGGCGCTTGGGGTTAAACGCAAACTCGGTCAGCGAACTGTTGCGAATGCGCAAGTTCAGCTCAATCGTGGTTTGTGGCGCGGTACCCAGCACATGCCCCACGGCGGTTGAAATCGGCCCACCACTAGATACCACCAGCACCCGCGCGCCCTCTGCCGCACCAAATTGCTCACGCACATGATCCAGCGCGCCCACCACACCGGCCACAAAGTCGGCGTAGCTGGGCATGCCCTTGGGCTGTGCCGTTCCGTCCATCCAGCGCGCCAGACCGGTGCGTAGCAAGCGGAAATGGTGGCGGTACATCTCGGGCGAATCCGGCTTGGTCAGCGGTTCGGGGTGCACGGCGGCAATCACCGCCTCGCTGTCGTACTCGTTCAAGCCCGGCCAGGTTTGAGTTGGCAGCTGCCAACCCGCGCCCGCGCAAATACCCTCATAGGTCTGGGTGTGGCGCTTTAAGGTGCCAGTGAGCACAGCATCAAACTGCAAGCCCTTGTACCGAAAGTACTCGCCCAAGCGCTGGCTTTGCTGCCAACCCAGCGGGCTGAGTTGGTCGTAGTCTTGCGCGCCGAACGAGGCCTGTCCATGCCGCACCAAGTAGAGAGTAGCCATTGCTGCATTGTGGGCAAGGCCGACTCTGAGGCTTGTCGCCGTAGCGACCAGAATGGGCAGGCTGTCGCCCTCACAGCCGTACCGTTCCCTCTATACCCGTGATGGACTCCCCGCCTACCCATACTTGGCCGCTGGCGTCACGGCTCAATTCCACGCGCCCGGCGCGGCCCAGGCACTGGCCTTGCGCGGCACGGTAGCGGTCGGGCATCAAGCCCTCGGCCATTAGCCATTGCGCCAAGCTGGCGTTGAGGCTGCCGGTCACCGGGTCTTCATCAACGCCAATCACTGACGCAAAAGCACGTACCTCCAGGCCCAGACCGTCCCGCGTCGCCTCTGGTGCATCTGCCAGATAAGCCGCCGCAACCCCGACTTTGCAGTTCATGGCTTTGAGGCGGTGGTGATCGGGCTTGAGTTGCAGCACCGTATGCGGCGAGTCCAGCAGCAAGCCAAACCACACCGGGCCGTTATCCAACTCTTGGGCGGCGCGAATCTGCTGCGGGTGCAGGCCCAACGCGTCTGCCACATCGCGCAAACGCGCCGGGTTGGGTGTGGTGCGGCGTAACGGCGGTGCGGCAAAAGCCAGGCCCGCTCCCTCACGCCGAATACGCACCAGACCCACGCCGCACTCCTGCACCCAATAATCGGGGTCTGACCCCAATTGTTTGTCGTCGGAGTCGGACTTCAAATAATTGGGGTCAGACCCCAATTTCTGCTGCTCCAACCAAGCGTGGCAGCTTCCCAGGGTGGGGTGGCCAGCGAAGGGGAGTTCGCCGCCGGGGGTGAAGATGCGCACCCGGTAGTGGGCTTGGGGCGTACTGGGCGGCAGGATGAAGGTGGTTTCAGACAGCTGGGTCCAGCGCGCAAAGGTCTGCATGGCTTCGTCGCTCAGGCCCTGCGCGTCCAGCACCACGGCCAGGGCGTTGCCGCTGCCCAGGCGCGGGCTGAACACATCGACTTGTTTGAAGGGGCGCGGATTCATCGGTATCTCCTGCGAGGGTGTGGTGTGTCAGGCTACAGCGGCAGGCTGGGCTTGCATGGCCCTTATGGCCTGGCCCAAGGCGGCGATGCCGGTTTCGATTTGCTCCACGCTGGCTGTCACGAAAGACAGGCGCAGCGTGCAGGGGTCGCCATCATGGGCGTAAAAGGGCGCGCCGGGCACAAAGGCGACGTTTCGCGCCACGGCCTGCGGCAGCAGGTCTTGTGCGTGCAGGTACGCGGGCAGGCGCAGCCACAGAAACATGCCGCCTTGTGGGCGGTTCCAGTGCACGTCCGCTGGCATGTGGCGGGCCAGGGCGCTGAGCATGGCGTCGCGCTGCGCCGCGTACAGGTGGCGTATGCCAGGGGTGTGGCGCGCCAGAAAGCCGTCGTTCATCACCTCAGAGGCCACCCGTTGGTTAAAGCCCGAGGTGTGCAGGTCTGCTGCCTGCTTGGCTTGTAGCAGCTTGGAACTGAGTGCGGCGGGCGCCACCAGGTAACCCAGGCGCAGGCCGGGCGCGAGTATTTTGGACAGCGAGCCTAAGTAGATGCAGCCCTCGGGGTTGCGCGCCGCGAGCGGCAAGGGCGGCGGCTGGTCAAACCACAAGTCACCGTACGGGTTGTCTTCTACAAGCGGCAGGCCCAGCGCGCGCGCCTGGGCCACCACGGCGGCGCGGCGGTTTTCGCTCATCAGGCGGCCGGTGGGGTTTTGGAAGTTGGGCAGCAGGTAGAAAAAACGTGGCGCCGACCCCTGGCACTGGCGCGCCATGTCGTCGGTGTCCACCCCGTCGTCGTCACCGGCTACGCCGCACACCTGGGGTTGCATGGGGGCAAAGGCTTGCAACGCGCCGACGTAAGTGGGTTGTTCCACCAGGATGCGGCTGCCGCGGTCGATCAGCACCTTGGCCACCAAGTCCAGCGCCTGTTGCGAGCCGTTGGTAATCAGCACCTGAGACGGCTGCACCGGCCATGGCAGCGCGGCGGCAATTTGCTCGCGCAAGGGGCCATAGCCTTCGCTGGCGGCGTATTGCAGCGCGGCCGGGCCGTCGTCTTGCAGTACCTTGGCGCAGGCCGCCGCAAACTCGGACACCGGAAAGGTTTTGCTGGAGGGCAGGCCGCCTGCCAAGCTGATGATGCCGGGCTTTTCGGTGACTTTCAGGATTTCGCGTATCACCGACGGGTTCATGCTGTGGGTGCGCTCGGCCAGGGTCCAGGTCATGGGGTATCTCCTTACGGTGCGTGAACAGGCGCTTTGCGCCCCAGAAAAACCGTGGCCATAACGGCCACGCCAAATGCCACCGTGGTGGCGTCCAGCCGCTCGCCCAGCAAGGGCACGGCAAACAGCATGGATAAAAACGGCTGCACCAGTTGCACTTGGCTCACCCGTACCGTGCCGCCCACAGCCAGCGCGCGGTACCAGGCAAAAAAGCCCAACCACATGGAAAACACCGATACATAGCCAAAGCCCCACCAGGCCGAGGCCTGTATTGGCTGCAAAGGCCAGGCCCACCATGCCCCTGGCAGGGTAATGGGCAGGGCCAGCAGCAAGGCCCAGCAAATCACCTGCTCGGCGCGCATCTCGCGCGACAAACGGGCGCCAAAGCCGTAACCCACGGCGGCGCAAGCGGTGGCGCCCAGCAAGAGCGCGTCAGCCGGTGCCGGGGTCAGCCCTGGCGCGCCGCTGCGCCAGCCTGAAAACACGGCCACCAGGGCGCTACCTGTTACCGCGCAGACCCAAAATGCCGCCGAGGGCCGCTGGCGCTGCAACAGCGCGCCCACGCAGGCCGTGGCCAAGGGCAACATGCCCACCATGACGCTGGCATGTACCGCCTCCACCTGACGCATGGCGAGCGAGGTGAGCAGCGGAAAACCCAGCACCACGCCTGCTGCGGTAACGCCCAGCGCGCGCCATTGCAGGGGCGTGGGCCAGGGCGCGCGGGTCAGCCACAGATAGGTGGCGGAAAAGCCCGCCGCCACCACGGCCCGCCCCAGCGCCAGGAACACGCCCGACAACTGCGGTTGCGCCGCGTCCCCCACGGCCAAGCGAGTCATGGGCAGGGTCATGGCAAAAATGGTCACGCCCAGCAAACCCAGGGCCAGGCCCTGCGTGTTGGCGCGGCTCATGGCCGCACCTGGCGCAGGCGTTTGGGGCAGATGTGAAAGCGTGTTTGCGATGGCATGGGCAGCACTTTATAGTCCGCAGCCACACACTAGCCATACAGTTAGCCGCACAATCGCAGAAACTGTATGGCTGGACGTGGCCACACACCGGAGACCTGCATGTTGATGAAAGCCGCCGCCCAGTCTTTGTCCGAGCAACTGGCGCAGCGTTTTGCGCAGCGCATCCGCGATCGGTTGCTCGCGCCAGGCGCACGCCTGCCTTCGGTGCGGCTGTGTGCGCAGCAGCAGGGCATGAGCCCCTCTACCGTGGTGGCGGCTTACGACCAGTTGTTGGCCCTGGGCCTGGTGGAGGCGCGCAAAAACCGGGGATTTTTTGTGCGCGAAGCAGCCCTTACCACTGCGGTGGACGAGGCGGGCACACGGCGTGGCGCGGGTGTAGCCACCGCTGCGGCGGCGGCGGGTGCAACCGGGGTGCCGGTGTCGCCCTCGCACGCGACGGCGCTGATCCGCGGCATGTTTCATTCGCTCAGCGCCAAGCCGCAGCCGGGCATGGGGGTGTTTCCGCCGGACTGGCTGGAGTCCAGCTTTATGCCCGCTGCGGTGCGCAAGGTCACTGGCACGCGGGCTTTGCAGGCCTTCTCGTTGCAATACGGCGAACCGGCGGGCGACATGGGTTTGCGCCGCGTCCTGGCGCAGCGCTTGGCGGCGTTGAACGTGCCTGCCGGGCCGCAGCAAATCATCACCACCGTGGGCGCCACCCATGCGCTGGACGTGGTGAGCCGCACACTGCTGCGCCCGGGCGACCCGGTGATGGTGGAGGAGCCCGGCTGGGCGGTGGAATTTGCCCGCCTGCAAGCCCTGGGCATGCGCCTTCTGCCGGTGCCGCGCGGGCCGCAGGGGCCAGACTTGGCCGTGCTGGCGCGCTATTGCGAGCTGCACGCGCCCAAGCTGTTTGTGAGTGTGAGCGTGTTCCACAACCCCACCGGCTACTGCCTCACGCCGGGCAGCGCGCACCGGGTGCTGCAACTGGCCAATGCGCACGACTTTCACATCGTGGAGGACGACACCTACAGCCACATCGCGCCCGCCCATGCCACCCGCATGTGCGCGCTGGACGGCTTGCAACGCACGCTGTACGTGAGCGGCTTCGCCAAAATTTTGGCGCCCAACTGGCGCGTGGGCTTTGTGGCGGCCCATCCGAACCTGATCGAGCGCTTGCTGGACACCAAGCTGCTAGCCACGCTGACCACGCCTGCCTTGCTGGAAAAGGCGCTGGCGCTGTGTATCGAGCAAGGCCAGTTGCGCCGCCATGCCGAGCGCATTCGCACCCGGCTGGACGCGGCGCGTAGCCGCAGCGTGAAGCTGGCTTTGCAGGCGGGCTGCCGTTTTGCCGCCGAACCGGCGGGCTTGTTTGGCTGGGTGGATACTGGCGTGGATACCGATGCGCTGGCGCAGCGCATGCTGGACGAAGGCTATCTGCTCGCGCCCGGCGCGCTGTTTCACGCCAGCCACCAGCCCAGCACGCTGATGCGGATTAACTTTGCGACCACGCAGGACGCGGCGTTTTGGAAGGTGTTTGTGCGGCTGCGCCAAGCCATGGCCTAGGCGCACGGCTTGGCCGCGCGCACCCTGCTGCGCCCGCGCGGCTTGGCGCGGTCAGGCCAAGGCTTCCCAGCGCTCCAGCGCTTGCAGCAACTCTTCGTCGATTTGTTGGTCGCGGCTTTGCAAGGCCACGGCGCGGCTGCCGTCGCGCTGGTACAGGCTGCCGTCGGCCAGCTCGGCGCGCAGCGCCGCTTGCTCCACTTCCAGTGCCTGGATGCGTGCGGGCAACTGATCTAACTCGCGCTGCTCTTTGTAGCTGCGTTTGCGTTTAGCCGTGGCGGGCGGGGGTGTGGTGACGCTGGTCGCGGTGGGTGCCACCGCTTGCGGCGTAGGCGCAGGGCTGGCGCCAGGCGCGCTGGTGGGGGCGGTGCTGGCGGTGTTGGCCAGGGTACGTGCGCGCTGGCTTTGCACCAACCAGTCTTGAATGCCCCCTTCGTATTCGCGCCACTGGCCGCGCCCCTCGAACACCAGGGTACTGGTGACCACGTTGTCCAGAAAGCGCCGGTCGTGGCTCACTAAGAACACCGTACCGGGGTAGTTTTGCAGCAGGTCTTCCAGCAACTCCAGGGTGTCGATATCCAGGTCATTGGTGGGCTCGTCCAGCACCAGCACATTGGCTGGGCGCGCGAACAGCCGCGCCAGCAGCAGGCGGTTGCGCTCGCCGCCACTGAGCGAGCGCACGGGCGAGTTGGCGCGCGCGGGCGAGAACAAAAAATCGCTTAAATAGCTTTTGACGTGTTTGCGCTGGGTACCGATTTCTACCCATTCGCTGCCTGGGCTGATGAAGTCTTCCAGCGTGGCGTCCAGGTCTAGGGCTGCACGCATCTGGTCAAAGTAGGCCACTTGCAGCTTGCTGCCTAAACGCACACGCCCGCTGTCGGGCGCCAATTCGCCCAAGATGAGCTTGAGCAGCGTGGTTTTGCCTGCGCCATTGGGGCCGACCAAGCCGATCTTGTCGCCGCGCAGCAGGGTGGCACTGAAACCATCGACCACGGTTTTGACGCTGCCGTCCGCGCCCGTGAAAGATTTGCTCACCTGCTCCAGCTCGGCCACCAGTTTGCCGCTGGGCACACCGGCATCCACATCCAGCCGCACCCGCCCCACGGCTTCGCGCCGTGCGGCACGGCTCTCACGCAACTTGTCCAGCCGCACGATGCGCGCCACGGCACGGGTGCGCCGCGCCTCCACGCCCTTGCGTATCCACACCTCCTCGGCGGCGAGCAGCTTGTCGGCCTTGGCCTGAATCACCGCTTCTTGCGCCATTTGCTCGTCTTTGAGCACCAGGTATTGGGCGAAGTTGCCGGGGTAGCTCAGCAGGTGGCCCCGGTCTAGCTCGACGATGCGGGTGGCCACGCGGTCCAAAAAAGCACGGTCGTGGGTAATGGTGATGACGCTGCCCGGGTAGTCCAGCAGCAGGTCTTCCAGCCAGGTGATGGCGTCCAAGTCCAGGTGGTTGGTGGGCTCGTCGAGCAACAGCACATCGGGCCGCGCCACCAGGGCCTGCGCCAGCGCCACGCGTTTGCGCGTGCCGCCCGACAGCGTGCCGACCAGGGCCTGTGGGTCCAAGCGCAGGCGGTGCAAGGTTTCTTCTACCCGCTGCTCCCAGTTCCAGGCGTCTAGCGACTCGATCACCGATTGCAGCGCGTCCAGGTCCACGCCGTCCTCGGCGGCCAGGTAGCGCTCGCGCGCCGCTATGGCGCTGGCCAGCCCGGCGCTGGCGGCGGCGAACACGCTGGCTTGTGCGTCCAGCAGCGGCTCTTGGGCCACGTAGGCCACGCGCAGCCCCTGTTGCAGTTGCAACACGCCATCGTCAGCGCGCTCCAGCCCGGCGAGGATTTTGAGCAAAGAGGACTTGCCCGCGCCGTTGCGCCCAATGAGGCCCACACGCTCAGCCGTCTCGAGCGCAAAGTCGGCGTGGTCCAGCAGGGCCACATGGCCGTAAGCGAGCTGGGCTTGCAGCAGGGTAATGAGTGCCATAGGGGCGCGATTATCGGCGTCGGGCGCCTCGATTTCTCTGCCTGCACCATTCGGAGCGGCCAGATATAGTCGGCGCGACACGGAAACAGGAGCGACGGCGATGGAATTGCAGATCAACGGAAAAAGCCAGGCCTGCGAGGTGGATCCCCAGATGCCGCTGTTATGGGTGTTGCGCGACGTGCTGAACCTGACCGGAACCAAGTTCGGCTGCGGCGTGGGGGCTTGTGGTGCGTGCACGGTGCGGGTCGATGGGCAGGCGGTGCGCGCCTGCGTGACACCGGCAGGCAGCTTACAGGGGCGCTCGGTACAAACCATAGAAGCCCTGGGAACGCCGCAACAGCCGCACCCCTTGCAGGCGGCATGGTTGGCCGAGCAGGTGCCCCAATGCGGCTACTGCCAAAGCGGCATGCTGATGGCCGCTGCCGCGCTGCTGCAAGCCAAGCCACAGCCGACCGACGCCGACATCGACCAAGCCATGACCAATTTATGCCGCTGCGGCACCTACCAGCGCGTGCGTGCTGCCATTAAGCGTGCCAGCGGTCAGCAGCCCGTAGGAGCCGCATCATGAGGCGCCGCACCTGGCTGCTCAGCGCGGCGGCGGCAGGCGGCGCTTTGGTTGTGGGCTGGGGTGTACTGCCCGCGCGCTCGCGTTTGGGTGCACCGCACCTGCTGCCGACGGCGGCGACCGAGGTCGCCTTGAATGGGTGGCTCAAAGTGCGGGGCGACGGCCAGGTGGTGCTGGCCATGGCGCGCAGCGAAATGGGCCAGGGCGTGCACACGGCCTTGCCAATGTTGGTGGCCGAAGAGCTGGACTTGGCGCTGGATCAGGTGTTGCTGGAGCAAGCGGGTGCAGACGCCATCTACGGCAACGTGGCGATGTTCGTCGCCAGCCTGCCGTTTCATCCGGCGCAGACCGAGGAGGGCCATCGCAGCACTTCGGTCAAAGTGGCGCAATGGATGGTGGGCAAGCTCGCGCGCGAACTGGGCATCAACGCCACCGGGGGGTCGTCCAGCGTGGCCGACGCCTGGGACGTGCTGCGTATGGCGGCTGCCACCGCGCGCGCCAGCTTGCTGGCAGCGGCAGCGGCGCAATGGAGCGTGCCGGTACAGGAACTGCGGGTGCGCACGGGCGTGGTGTCGCACCCCTCTGGCCGCACCGCGCATTACGGCCAATTGGCGGCAGCGGCGGTGGCTTTGCCGCCCGGCGCGGTGAGCTTGAAGCCGCGTGACCAATGGCGTGTGTTGGGCCAGGCGTGGCCACGCAAAGACCTGCCGAGCAAAGTCAATGGCAGCGCGGTTTTTGGCATTGACGTGCGGCCGCCGGGCCTGCTTTACGCTGCGCTGCGCATGAGCCCGATGCTGGGCGGTTCGCCCGCGCGCTTGGAGCCAGACGCGGCCTTGCGCATGGCCGGTGTGCAGCGTTTGGTTCGCCTGCCGTCTTATGCCGGATCCAGCGCCGGCTTCGCGGTGGTCGGCAGCAGTTACTGGAGCGCGCAGCAGGCCGTGCAAGCGGTGCAGGTGGATTGGCAGCAACGGCCGACCGGTGCGCTGGATTCGCAGCGCATACGCGCCCAGTTGGAGGCGCGCTTGGCGCGCGATGACGGTTTCGTTTTTCATGAAAGTGGCGACGTGCAGAAGCTGTTTGCGCAGGCGAACCCAGCGGCGGGCACGCCAGCGCTGGTTCGGGTTGCTGCGAGCTACCACGCGCCCTATTTGGCGCACGCGACCATGGAGCCTATGAACTGCACGGCTCAGGTGAGCCAGGCTCAGGTGACCATTTGGGTGCCGACGCAGGTGCCGCAGTTGGCGCGCGCCATCGCAGCGAAGGTGGCGGGCGTGGCTGTGGACGATGTGAGCGTGCACGTCACCTCGCTGGGCGGTGGCTTTGGGCGACGCCTAGAGGTCGATTTTGTCGCGCAGGCGGTTCGTGTGGCGATGGACTGTGGGGGCCGCCCGGTGCAACTGATCTGGTCGCGCGAGCAAGACATGGGGCACGACTTTTACCGCCCCATGCACAGCGCCTATCTGGAGGCGGCGCTCGATTCCCAAGGGGTGCTGCAAGCCGTGCGCATTCGCTCAGCGGGGGATGCCATCACGCCGCGCTGGATGGAACGCACTTTGCCTGCCCTCGCTGGCCCGGTCGATACGCCCGACAAAACCACCGCCGAGGGATTGTTTGACCTGCCCTACGCGATACCCCACCAACGCATGAGCCACGCCGCCACCCACCACGGCGTGCCGGTGGGGTTTTGGCGCTCCGTTGGGCATTCGCACAACGCTTTTTTTTCGGAGTCCTTCATAGATGAATTAGCGCTTCTGGCGGGCAAAGACCCGTTGGCGTATCGCCGCCAGTTGCTCGCGCAGGCACCGCGTCATCTGGCGGTGCTGGAGCGCGCGGCAGAAAAATCGCAATGGGCTGGCCCGCTGCCTGCGGGGCGCGCACGCGGCGTCGCGCTACACGAATCCTTCGGCTCCATCGTGGCCTTGGTGCTAGAGGTTTCTTTAGGGCCAGACCGCACACCACGGGTGCACCAAGCCACTTGCGCGCTCGACTGCGGCACCGTGGTGAACCCGGGTATCGTGGCGCAGCAGGTGGAGAGTGCGGTGCTATTTGGCTTGAGCGCCGCGCTGTACGGACGCATCGACATACGCGACGGCGTGGTGCAACAAAGCGGCTTTGGCGACTATCCGCTGGTCGGTTTGGCTCAGGCGCCTCAGGTGCAGACCTGGCTGCTGCAAAGCGACGCGGCCCCCACCGGGGTGGGCGAGCCCGCTGTGCCGCCGGTAGCGCCCGCGCTGGCCAATGCGCTTTTCCGCCTGACGGGGGTGCGCAGGCGCGAGCTGCCCCTGATGCCGGCCTGAGCGCGGCTGGTCGCTACGCTTTTTTTCGCACGCCCGGTCTCCGACTAAAAAATGTGTGCGATACTAGCGGGCTTGGTTGCTGCAAGCCACGCAAAACGGCTTGAAGTAAAAAAGAAGAAGTTTTTGAAAGTGCTGCGAAATCTGTGTCATAATAGAAGGCTTCGCTGAAACAAAAGCGGTTAGCCGAAAGACAGAAAAATTCGACTAGCCGCCCAGGCCAGCAAAAACCCTAAGGTTGACTCGGGTAACAAAAAAGAGTCATAATCCCATCCCTGCGCTGATCGTAGATGCAGAAAAAAGAAAAGTCCACGGGCTAATCTGGCAGGTTCATTAAAAATATACAGCCGATAAGCGTGGGCGTTTGAAGGCGATTGCCAAGTTCTTCGGAACAAAGTTCGCAAGAACTTACAAACGCTCATGAGAGTAGAAGTGAAGTTCACTTCAATTCCGTTTTTATGAGTGGCTCGAAAGAGCAAACAATTCAAGATCGAACTGTAGAGTTTGATCCTGGCTCAGATTGAACGCTGGCGGCATGCCTTACACATGCAAGTCGAACGGCAGCACGGGAGCAATCCTGGTGGCGAGTGGCGAACGGGTGAGTAATATA
>Ga0136644_10000611_pt1 | contig 28543 bp, 26 predicted proteins | sample C_130820_EF_Meta_FD_94780 | JGI IMG/M metagenome (GOLD analysis project Ga0136644, IMG submission 94780) | Freshwater microbial communities from Lake Croche, Canada to study carbon cycling - C_130820_EF_MetaG (v2) (version 2) | ecosystem: Environmental > Aquatic > Freshwater > Lake | place...
CTGCAACTAGTCGAACCCGTTGCGGTTTCTCACCCTCACCCCCCCACCAAATGAAAAACCCCAGGCTATGCTGGGGTTTCCATTTGGCGGAGAGGGCGGGATTCGAACCCGCGTTAGGTTATTAACCTAAACACGCTTTCCAGGCGTGCGACTTAAACCGCTCATCCACCTCTCCGTAACCCGCAATTGTATCCCGCAGTGAACGAGCAGAGCAATCATATAATCAGATAGAGTATTGGGGCGACTTCTTAGAAATTTTCGATACATTAGATACGAACTTTGAATGTACTCATTTGGTGGCACAATTCTAAGATAGTGAATCATTTAATCAGGTATGCAAAAGAGCAAAAAATGAGGGGGATTGGGATGGATGAGTCACGAAGAGAATATTTGAAAATGGGCATGGGTGCGGTTGCCGCAGGTTTAGTGGGAACAGCAAGCCAACATTCGCAGGGAGAACCCAACATGACACAACCAATACTCAAACTTCCGTCCTTGGCTGATCAAGATGCATTGCGCATCGCGACTTTCTCAAACCTTGACGGTTCTAAAACGCGGATTGGGGTGATTGCTCAAAACAATACATTGATAGATGTTGAAGCGTTGGCCAGTCAGCTCAAGGTAAAGCTGCCCTTCGATTCTTCTTCTATGCTGTCCTTTCTTCATGCGGGCGAGCCCGCTATGCACAGCTTGCATCAACTCATTAAAAACACAGTTAAAGGCTCCGCATTACTTGAGCTCAGCCAAGTGCGCTTAATGTCACCCATCCCAAAACCGCAGGCCAATATTTATTGCGTAGGGTGGAATTACCTTGATCATTTTGATGAGGGCAAAGATGCCCGTGCTGATAAGACCACTAAGGAATATCCCACGGTTCCGGTATTTTTCTCTAAGGGCACCCAGACGATGAATGGTCCGTTTGATTCCATTCCTTACGATGGTTCTTATTCATCGATGATTGATTGGGAAGCAGAGCTCGCAGTTGTGATTGGTCGTCAGGGGCGGAATATCAGTGAAGCGAATGCGATGGATTATGTTTTTGGCTATGCGGCTTTTAACGATACAACCGCGCGCGATGTGCAGCAGAAGCGTCATTCAGGCCAATGGTTCAAAGGGAAAAGTTTAGATGGGCATGGTCCGATGGGGCCTTGGATTGTCACCAAGAATGGTGTCAATCTGGAAGAAACACGCATCATTTGTAGGGTAAATGGCGTTGAAAAGCAGAATGCCAGCTATCAACAAATGTATTTTAAAATCCCCGTCATTATTTCGGAATTGTCGCGAGGACTGACTTTGCTTCCGGGCGATATCATTGCTACAGGAACCCCCTCTGGTGTGGGCTATAGCCGCAAGCCGCCAGAGTTTTTGAAGCCAGGTGATGTGATGGAGACCGAGGTGAGTACCGTCGGCGTGATACGTAATACGATGGCCTAAAAATTGGACAGATAGTCTAAGTGACAAGCAATGACGGGATCCGCTGCTCCAGAAAGAAAAGAGTTCTTGAGTATGAGATAACTCGCGTTATCGTCTAAGCCCAATGCATGAATACGATCAAATTCGAGTAAGCGATCAAATTCTATTTTGCTGTCATCCAAGCGATCAAACACAGTCGAAATATCACTCTTTATTTCCATTAAGGCTTTAAGGATGACGAAAGGCTGAGCCTGAACCGCAACAGTGTATGGGGTTTTGCCGCGAAGATTGGCGAGGTAATCATGCAGGATTAATTCCTGTTGTTTCCATGCGCCTTCTGCCACATAGGGGCCCAAATCTTTAATGGCCTTGGTTAAGGAGGCTTCCAGTTGGAATTGATACCAGTCAGGATCAATCACTAATTCTTCGTTAAAGATGCGTTCACGTTCTGCTTTGTCTTGATCTGAACCTGGCGTAATTCCAGCATGTGTACCCATGATACGGCGCTGGATTTCTTCAATACTCTTTCTTTTTTCTAAGCTGATGGGTTTTAAACGCCGGCCTAATTCAGAAAAATATTCATGGACCACTTTCAGTTCTTTGTAATCACGCTCACACAAATTAGCGGGCATTCCGCGTCCAGAATTGGGAGATTGCTGCCACTCTGCAAGTCGACTTTCTGCTGTGATTTCTAGTGGTATGGGTGCCTCTTTTTTCTTGATCACTTTTTTTGCAAATGCTGGTTCAGTAAAACCAATTAAGCTGATCATCAAAGCCAGCAATAATAAGAATGAGCATCGGGCTAGTTTAATCATAGTGTTTAATCTTCTTCGCTGTATAGGATATCTACGCGTCGGTTCTTAGCCCAGGACGTTTCATCATGACCCTGTGCCATGGGTTTTTCTTTGCCAAAACTTTCGGCTTCTATTTGTTTTGCAGATGCGCCATTGGCAATCATTAACTGTTTTACGCTCTCTGCTCGGTTAGAGCCTAGCGAGATGTTGTATTCGCGACTGCCTCTCTCATCGCAGTTGCCGCGAAGTTTTAATTTGGCTTTGGGGTTTTGAGCCAGATACTTTGCATGTGCAATGACGATAGCCTTGTACTCATCTGATAAATTGGCGGCGTCAAAGTCATAGTACACGGCACGTCTTGATATTAAGCCACCCAGGCTGTCTGGATTGGGGGTTTCATTTTTTACTGCAGATTTTGGAAGGGCAACAGCCGGTGGTGCTTTAGAAGATTCACTGGATGCGGCGGGTGGCGAGGGAAGAGGCTCAACCAACGGTGCAGGCGCAGCGATAGGCGCTGAGGGTTTTACTTCGATGACTGGGGGAGATTCGGGTGAAGCCACTTTAGGGACTGGCTCTGCAGGTTTAGGGAGGGGGGCAACTACTGCTACTTCTGCTTTAGTCGCTTCTTTGTCGCGATAGGGTGTATCGATAGTGATTGGACGCGGGAAAACCCGAACACCTGAGATGAAAGTACCGTTCACCACAGCGGGGGGTTGGGGCGGGGCAGCGTCTACCGAAGGAACGGGGGCGGGAGCGCGATAGATCACTGGAGGAGGTAAGCCTGCTCCCTTGGACGGCGGCTGCAGTTGTGCTTGAGGTAGAGTTGAAGCTGGTATTTGAGCCGTGACTTGGGCAGGTATGGACGTTGCAGCCTGAGTTTGCATGGGTGCACGCGGTAGTACTACGATAATGTGTTCTTCTTCATCAACATAACCGTTCAAGCGATTCACAAAATTGGAGCATCCCACGATTGAACCGATCAAAGTTGCCGAGAGACCGATGCGAATGAAGTAGCTCATGAAATATTTTCCTGCTGTTAGCGACGCGATTCAAATCGAATCAAATCACCTTCACGTAACTTAACGGGCCCTGAATCTTCAGCGAGTTCAGCTACCGCAAATAAAGGTTGAACTTGAATGACTTGGATAGCGGCGAGAGGGTTTTCGGGAATGCCGTTTACTTTGCGGCCGCTGATACCTTGAGTGGGGAAATCCTTATCACGCAGGTATACAACCAGTTTGTCGCCTGCCTCAACACCTGAGGTGGTTCCAGCGTTGAAAAATATTTTTTTGCCATCAATACGAATAATTTTTGCGGTGAAAGGCAAACACTCTAAATCAGCTTCAATCTGATGGGTGGCTTTATCAAGCGCACTGGCAACAGATTTACCATAATCGGTTTCAAAAAAAGCAGCGCTACCAAAGGGTTTATCTGAAGTTCCTAGCACATCGCCCTTAGCGACGCGTGACTCGCGATGCAAGCCAATTTTGGCGCCACTCAAACCGTCATAAACGCCGATTTCCACTTCAAATTGACGCTCGTCACTTTGCCAAAGGTACTCAGCTTTTTTGATGCCAGCATTGGATAAAGTACCAATGACGACAAACTGAGCTTCGTGCTCAGAGGCCAATTCAATCACTTGTTTTCGGTTGCTCTCTGATGCAAGAAGCGTGTTAACTTCGTTTTTAAAAACTCGACGTTCAGTTGCGAAGCTAACAAATTTTCCGCTTTGTTCCAAACGGTGTCGCAGATCGCTAGATAAGCCACGCCAGATATCTGGAAGATCGCTGACTGAAGCAACGTTGGGAATCTCGAATCGTGTGGTGATAATTCTTTTTTTGTAGGTGCGAGCTTTGCCTGCAAGCCCTGTATTGCATGGATCAGTGCTACCTTGAACAACAACGTGCAGAAGTTTTCCGTCAGACCATTCTTTTACTATTCGGACTTTACTCAAGGCCCCAGCAGCGCGAATGCGGGCGCTTTCTAGCGGTAAGCCATTCGGGCCAAGTGCAATAAAACTTTCTATTTGTGCACCAGACTGCAATTCACCTTGTTTAACGGCTTCAAGGATTGCGGTTTCTCTAACTAGGTCAATGCTGCCCAGTTCTAGGGGTGCATAACCTTCAGCTTCTACCACTCCAGCATAAGAGCAAGCACAAAACAAGGCAGCCATTAAGGCTGCCATTGATTTGACTATCCAATCGCTTGAAGCATTCTTTGAGGGCACATTAGTCACCGTAGTAGAAGCCGCCAGAACTTGCGTAACGGCTGCTGTTTGAGCCTAGCGTTTCAGCTGCACGAATCACAGCAGGACCTTGAGAAGTAAGACCAGGAGTTTGGCAAGCAGCGGAGCTAAATTGGGTATCAAGTTCTACTTCTAAAATAGTTTCATAGTTGCCATCAGACATGGGGGTTACAGTCACGACTCGGGCGCCGCGAACATAGGCATCAACCGCGATCCGTAAACCATCATTCTTGGCCATCATGTCTGCAACAGTGGTATTGCCCGTTACGCGAACCCCTGCAACTTGTTCGGCCATTGAACGGTAGGCATCCATTTTTGAAGCACGCATACCGAGTAATTTCTTTTGGCCGGGGGTTAAGCCGCTCACGGCGCTTGTTGATCCATATCCCACTGCTGAAACCCTAACGCTACCGGGTGCGGTACAGAGGGGGTTGGCGGGAACGGTGTTGGCAACCGAGGTCACCGCAGCCATGGGGGCTGGTGCTTGCGCAGCCATAGCTACAGGGGCAACAGGAGTTGGAGCGGGAGCATAAACAGGAGCAGCTGCCGGCGCGCTGGGCATTGCCATATTAGCAGCGGTAGGCGCTGGGGCCGCTGGAGCTGGCGCATTGCTTTGGCCTGTGTAACACGACACACACGTGTCAGCGGGTGCGGTCACAACGGTCGTGGTGACGGATTTCTTGGCTTGTGAGGGCACGCCCGCACAGGCTGCCAAACCTGCCATGCAGATCGCTGAAAGGAATAGAGCGTAATTTTTCATGGTATCTCTCTTGTATAAAGACGGCACGCGTAGGCAAAAGCCTAATCAGTGCAGGATTTCACGGCATAGTGCAGCTAAAACTTTAATTTACAAGGCAAACAAGTGATTTGAAAGAAATTCGCTCATCATGCATACCCACTTGATTAGTCTTGTTCTTGTGAGGGAGTCTAGCGCTAAGTGCGGTAACTCAAGACTCAATAAAAAGGGTATTAGCCCACTGTTTCAAAGAATTACAGGCCACAACTCATGCAGCTCCTTTCAGGAGCCGTTCGTCAAGCCTAATGTGGTGCTGTTACAGGAGGGGGATGAGTTTTTAAGCTTTAACGTTGAGTAAAGTACCGGTAACTTGACCGTCTGCATTGATGTGAGGCCCGTCTTGAGGTGGTGGGGTTAGCGTTTGCTGTTGCGCGATAGAAGTAGCCAAGCGAGTTGCAGCGGCGGCTTTAGTCGCTGATTCTGCTGCAGATCTAGCTGCAAGCTGCGTGGCGGAGGCTTTACCATTTGCAGCCAATGAATTGGTTACTTGATCTGAGCTTTTGCCGTTAGATGTTTGGCTTGAAGAAATGACTGAGGTGCTGGCTACCCTCTGCGCGCCAGCATTGGCAACTGAATTAGCGATGCTTGAGTTTGAATCCACGGCGCCGTCAGGGCCTGCGTTTCCCCTAGCTGCTTGATCTGTTTTATCCGATGTGGGTTGTTCTACAACCTGCACGCGCATTCCTGCTGTTCCGATCACTGACATTTTTGCACCTGCTTTTTAAGGCCCCAGAATGACGGAAAAGTTTTAACCGTTAATCGGTATATCGGCCAAAAAACTAAAATCTTTAGGGTGGGTAAGCTGAAAATATTTGTAAACTTGACCCAATCCAGTCAGCCCCTGACAATTCAAGCCCTTGTGCCATCTTTAATACCAGGAAAACTTTTTAAATGACCGCTCTCCCCAGCCAAATGCGTTGTATTGATATCCCTGAATTTGGTCCCCCCAGTGTGCTGCGTAGCACTACTCGAGATCTCCCTATTGCCGGGGCGCATCAGGTGCTGGTCAAGGTTGAAGCCGCAGGCGTCAATCGTCCAGATTGTTTGCAGCGGGCGGGCTATTACCCTGTCCCCCCGGGCGCTTCAGATTTGCCAGGTTTGGAGATTGCGGGAGAGGTGGTTGCTTTGGGGCAAGAGGTAGATTCTTCATTGCTGGGGCTAAAAGTTTGCGCTTTGGTACAAGGCGGTGGCTATGCAGAATACTGCGTGGCCGATGTAGCCTTATGCCTTCCTATTCCCGATGGGTTTGAAATGGAAGCGGCCGCGTGTTTACCAGAGACCTGTTTTACCGTTTGGTCGAATGTCTTTGACCGTGGGGGCCTAAAAGCAGGAGAAACCTTGTTAGTGCAGGGGGGAGCGAGTGGTATCGGAACAACCGCCGTGCAAATGGCTAAAGCACTCGGTTTTCGGGTATTTGCGACCGCTGGGAGCGATGAAAAATGTCGTGCGGTGGAAGCCCTCGGTGCTGAACGTGCCATTAATTATAAAACTGAAGACTTTGTGGCTGTGGTTAAAGAGGTAACCGGCGGTCTTGGCGTGAATGTGATTTTGGATATGGTGGCCGGCGATTACATGCAGCGTGAGGTCAAAGCGATAGCGGATGATGGCCGCATTGTGTTGATCGCCTTTTTGGGCGGCGCTAAGGCCCAAGTCGATTTTGGCGAGGTGATGCGACGTCGCATTACGATTACGGGTTCTACTTTGCGCCCTCGTTCCGTGGTCTTCAAAGCAGATATCGCTACCTCGCTTATAGAAAAAGTTTGGCCATTATTGAATAGTGGACAGATGAAGCCCGTCATTCATGCTCGGTTCCCACTAGAACAAGCTGCTGAGGCGCATGCCCTGATGGAGAGTGGTGCCCACATGGGTAAAATTGTTCTACTCCTTAAATAATCAAAATCTCACTCATCCCATGCAAACCCCAAATTGGTCCTTCCCCTATCCCTCCACACGCATGCCAGTATTTTGTCGGCGCGGGGTGGCGACCTCTCAGCCCTTAGCTGCCCAAGCAGGATTAGCGATATTACGAGATGGCGGTAATGCGATCGATGCAGCCATTGCAGCGGCAATTACGCTGACTGTGGTTGAGCCTAATATGAACGGAATTGGCTCGGATGCCTTTGCGATTTTGTGGGATGGAGAACAATTACACGGCCTGAATGCGTCGGGGCGTTCTCCCGCAGCGTGGACTCCGAAACGCTTTAATGGCCTCACCACAATGCCTTTGCGCGGGTGGGATTCGGTAACAGTGCCAGGTTGTGTTTCAGCTTGGGTGGCTTTGTCAGACCGATTTGGGCGTTTGCCTTTTGCACGCTTATTTAAGGATGCGATTCGGTATGCTCAAGAAGGATTTGCTGTTCCTGCTATTGCGTCGGCTAACTGGGCCAAGCAAGCTGAAGAGCTTCATGTTTATCCAGACTTTGCACGCGATTTCATGCCAGAGGGACGCACCCCAAGTGCGGGTGACTATTTTAAATTCCCTGCACAAGCCGCCACATTGCAAGAGATTGCAGAAACAAAAGGGGAATCGTTTTATCGCGGTGCGCTTGCTGAAAAAATGGCCGCGTACGCGGCAGCTGGCGGTGGTGCGCTGAGCGAAGCGGATCTTGCTGCCCACCAAGTGGATTGGGTCGAGCCCATGCAGATGGAGTTTCATGGTTTTACTTTGCACGAAATTCCGCCATCGGGTCAGGGAATCTCGGCATTGATCGCATTAGGAATTTTAAAAGAGATTCCAGGTTTTGCTTCGTTGCCACCCGATAGCGTGCAGAGCGTGCATTATCAAGTAGAAGCCATGAAGCTAGCTTTTGCGGAAGTGCATGCGCGAGTGGCAGATCCCGCTTATATGCAGGAGGATCCCCTGCATTTCTTGCAGCCAGAGTATCTTGCTAGCCGTGCAAAACAGATTGATCCCCATCGCGCTCAAACATTTGGCCCCGGTGACATCGCTAGAGGCGGCACGGTGTATCTCACAGCTACAGATGATGAAGGTCGGATGGTGTCTTTTATTCAAAGTAACTACATGGGTTTTGGTTCGGGTATTGTGATCCCAGACACCGGTATATCGCTACAGAATCGGGGATGTGGGTTTTCATTAGATGAACAGCATCCCAACCGAGTGGGTCCATCCAAGCGCCCTTATCATACGATCTTGCCAGGATTTGTAAGCCAAGAAGGCCGGCCCGTGATGAGTTTTGGTGTGATGGGTGCGATCATGCAGCCACAAGGCCATATACAGATGATGGTGCGCATGGCCTTGCATCAGCAGAATCCTCAAGCAGCAGTGGATGGACCACGCTGGCAAGTAGATGCAGAGCAAAACACAGACCTTGAATCGCACTTTGGTTCAGAAACTATTGCTGCTTTGCGTGCTATGGGTCATACCCCGCCGCCAGCAGGTTCAGCCTTTGGTTTTGGTGGGGCACAACTCCTGCTTAAAATGCCAAATGGTGGATATTGCGGTGCTTCTGACGCACGCAAAGATGGTTTAGTGGCTGGAGATTGACATATCAGCTTGGTTTTGACTTTTTTTCATATTCTTGCGCATGTGTAAATGCTTTGAACAGTGCAAAATATGCGCTTGGTATTTAGCAGCCCCGGTAGCTCAGTGGATAGAGCAACCCCCTCCTAAGGGGTAGGTCGCACGTTCGATTCGTGTTCGGGGCGCCATACTTTTTTATGAATATATTGATCATCAGAGTGCCCATATGTCTGAATTAGATTCACCTCAAAATGAGCCCGCCAAAGAGCCGGTCAAGTTTAATGCACAAGAATTGATCTCACGTCTTGTTTCGGCTACAACGATATTCAAGGGCTTTGCAACTTCGGATGTAGAAGCATTGATAGCAGCCTCAAAAAAAGTAAAGTTGAAAGCAGGCGAGGATATTTTTTTAGTAGGCGATAAAGCTCGCGAGATGTTTGTTTTACTCTCGGGAGAGGTCATTGTTTGGACCGATCCTCCGGGAAGAGATCAACCGCTGGGGACCCTTTCAGTAGGGTCACATTTTGGTGAGATGGCGATTATTAATTCCCAAAGTTTAAGAACAACCAATGTATCAGCTAGTAAAGATGGTTTGGCAATTTCATTTAGTCCCCTTCGCTTGCATGATGCTCCTTCTGCTGAGCCAATGATTTATCGCAATGTGGCAAGGCAGCTTGCGGATCGTTTGGCCTCAATTGAGAAGAAATAATTGAGCGCATCGGCGTGATGCCTAAACTTCATCGTGAGCGATTGCCCAGAGCAGTACTGATCATTTCCTTGGTCAGTTTCTTTAATGATGTGGCTTCAGATATGGTGATTCCTTTACTTCCTCTCCTGCTAACGGGGTCGGTGGGAGGCGGGGCTATCGCGCTAGGTTTAGTGGAAGGAACAGCCGATGCTGTTGCCAGTGCCATGCGCTTATGGTCAGGTAAACGCAGCGATCAACTTGGCTCAGGGCGAAAACCCTTAGCCTTATGGGGATACCTGGTTTCTAATGCCGTGCGCCCATTTCTTGGTTTGGTGAGTGCATGGTGGGGAATGTTAGTCCTGCGTGCGATTGATCGCGTCGGCAAGGGTGTGCGTAGTGCGCCGCGCGATGCCCTATTGGTCGATATCACGCCTTCCCATCAGCGCGGGCAAGCGTTTGGCATGCACCGGGCCTTTGATAATGCGGGTGCAGTCATTGGGGCATTGCTTGCAGCATGGGTGCTAAGTCAGCCCGGTGCAGATGTGCGCACGGTGGTGACGTGGTCAGCCTTGCCCGGGCTGATCGCTGTCTTGATTTTTGCCTTTGGGGTGAGGGAGCCTTCACCTGCTTCCCGGTCTGTATCAGGAAAACCCAAAGACGATGAAGCAAGCCCGCTGATTGCATCAGAGGATGTGCGCAGTATTCAGACTAATTATTTTTTTAATAGCCAATTTTTGCAGCAAAACTCCAAGCTTAAAAGTTATCTGGCAGCCTTGTTATTGTTTACCCTATCGCGATCGTCTGAGACTTTTATTGTGCTTAGAGGACACGAATTAGGAATGAGTGCTGGAGTATTACTCGTGTTGTGGGCAGGGCTAAATGCTGTCAAATCACTCGCTGCACATTTAGGCGGTGGCTGGGCTGATCACTATGGCCGTCTGGTTGTATTGAGAGTCTCCTGGGTGGGGAGTGCACTGGCGAGCATTGGTTTGGCAATTGCACCTAGCGCAGAAGTATTGGTTTTGGTTGCCCTTTTTGGGAGTCTGCCGCTGGGATTAGGAGAGGGTGCAGAACGCGCTTACATTGCCGATCTATCGCCCGATCAGCAGCGCGGAACGGCCTATGGTTGGTATAACCTTACTACAGGAGCAGCAGCGATACCCGCTGGCTTATTATTTGGGGGGTTGTGGCATTATGCTGGCGCACCTGTGGCATTTGTTGTGGCGGCTTTGTTTGGTTTTAGCGCATTATTCTGGCTGCCACGCTCCAGCACTGAGGTCTCACAAAATACTTAGTGTGCCTGTGAAATATTGCTCTAAACGTGCACTCTGATTTTTTTCTTCATCTTATTTTTTGAGCGATCTCCATGCCAGTAATGACCCTCGAAGGCGCCTGTCTTGCTTTCGGCCATCACCCTCTTTTAGATCATGCTGACTTGGTTGTAGAACTAGGTGAACGCATTGCGCTGATCGGTAGAAACGGAACCGGTAAAAGTAGCTTGGTCAAAGCGGCGATTGGTGAAGTACAACTCGATGATGGCAAGCTCTGGCTACAACCGGGTATTCGCATTGCGCATGTGGCACAAGAACCGCCTTTAAATATGGATGAGACCGTATTCGAGGCAGTTGCGGGAGGCTTGGGTGAATTGCGAACGGCATTGGTGGCTTACCATCATCTCAGTTCACGATTGGCTAGCCAAGATCACGCAAGTGATGAAGATTTGGCCACCTTGGCTGATCTTCAGAGTGTTTTAGACTCAGGTGATGGCTGGTCGCAACAAGCACGGGTAGAAGCCACGGTTGCGCAGATGAACTTACCCTCTGAAACCAAGATTGCGATGTTATCGGGTGGCTGGAAAAAACGAGTGGCTTTGGCAAGGGCTTGGGTGAGTGATCCTGAGTTACTGTTGTTAGATGAGCCTACCAACCATTTAGATATTGAAACGATTGAGTGGTTAGAAACCCAACTCAAACAGTTTCGTGGGGCCGTGCTATTTGTTACTCACGATCGGCGCTTTATGGATCAGGTGGCTACCCGCATCATTGAATTAGATCGCGGCAGACTGGGCGACTACGGAAGTTCCTGGAGCGATTACGAACAACGCAAAGCGGATCAACTGGCGCGTGAAGCTGTGGAGAACGCCAAGGCCGATAAGCTGCTGGCACAAGAAGAAGTGTGGATTCGCAAAGGGGTGGAAGCGCGGCGGACCCGAGCCGTGGGGCGCATCAACCGCTTAGAGCAATTGCGTGCAGCACGTGCTGCAAGGCGTGAGCGCTTTTCGGGTGTTCGACTTGCTGTAGATTCCGGCGATAAGAGTGGTGAGCTGGTAGCCGATCTGCATAATGTATCGATTGAAATCCCCGGTCGAACCTTGGTACGCAATTTTACTACGCGCATTATTCGCGGCGATTGCATTGGATTGATTGGAGGCAATGGCGCTGGTAAAACAAGTTTTTTGCGTGTGTTGTTGGGCGAACAGCCGCCAAGTTCCGGTGAAGTCAAAATGGGAACCAAGCTGCAACTGGCCTATTTTGATCAAATGCGCGCGCAGCTTGATCCTGAATCTACATTAATGGATACGATTAGCCCCGGATCCGATACCGTTGAAGTTCGCGGTGTGCGTAAACACGTATTGAGCTATTTGGGGGACTTCTTATTTCCCCCGGAACGCGCGCGCGCCAAGGTGAAATCCTTGTCTGGTGGAGAACGTAATCGTCTGTTACTCGCCCGCTTATTTGCGCGCCCTGCCAATCTCTTGGTGATGGATGAACCCACTAATGACCTAGATATTGAAACACTTGAGTTGCTCGAAGAACTGTTATCGGATTATCCCGGCACCTTGATTTTGGTGAGCCATGATCGTGCGTTTTTGGATAATGTGGTGACACAAGTCATTGTGTTGGACGGCGAAGGGGGCGTGCTAGAAAACGCAGGTGGATATGAAGATTATCGTCGCTGGCGTGATAGCAAAGAGGGAAAAGCGTTCTTTGCAGAACAGCATCAATTAGCTTTGAACGATAGAAAAGTGAAAGATGGTGGGACTTCAATGATGGAGGCAAGCACAGTATCTGAAGGCCGCTCTGTCACTTCATCTGTTTCTGAAAAATCAAAGTCCGTTCAATCTGATCCTACTCAAGCATCTTTCAACATTAATGCTCATACAAAGTCTGCAGTAAAGCTCAGCTTCAAAGAGCAAAAAGAACTAGATACCTTGCCTGCAACGATAGAAAAATTAGAGGGTGAGCAAGCTTTAATTGCATCGCGCCTTGCGGATCCTGCTACATATCAAGGCGATCCCGCTGTGGTAAAACAACTGACGGAACGTGCTGAGCAGATTGAAGAACAGATTCTTACTGCAATGACACGTTGGGAAGCTTTAGATGCAAAACAAAAAGGGGACTGAGTCAAGCATTGCGCTCAGCATTACTTAACTGATTTGAGACTTTGGTGCGTGCTGGTAAATAGAGTGGATTCAATTTAGTCAGCACTTGATCTGTTGACCCATAGTCCGACACTCTTCCTTGCTCCAAGACGATTACGTTGTCGGCTAGGCGCATTACTTCCTCGATGGCATGTGTGACGTACAGCATGGGTATGTTTAATTCATCGCGTAATGTTTCTAGCCAAGGCAAGATTTCTAAACGACGCGGGATGTCTAGAGAGGCCAGTGGCTCATCCAACAACATGAGGCGAGGGGAGGTGGCCAGCGCGCGCGCAATCGCAATGCGCTGACGTTCTCCCCCAGACAGCGACTGTGTTCGGCGCTTTAGTAAAGGGCCCAATTCAAGTAAATCAATGGCCTTTTTAAGAGAGGTTTTTGCCTTGTCTGATGGCATTCGCTTGAGACCAAACTCCAAATTTTGTTGCACATTCAAATGTGCAAACAAACTTGCTTCTTGGAACACATAGCCAATCGGTCGTTTCCAAGTTGGAATAAATATTCCAGTTGCATCGTCTTGCCAGCACTCACCTCCCACTTCGATGTGTGCCTGCATGGCTTTTTCAAGACCGGCGACACATCGAAGTAGACTGGTTTTCCCTGAACCTGAGGCACCATAAATTGAGGTGATCCCTTCAGAAGGCAATTTCAGGTTGATCTGCAAAGTAAACTCGGGACGAGCGAGTTTCAAACTAATTAGATTGGCCATCAATGAATGATCCTTGCAGCGCGACGATTCAAAAGCGACAAGGTAAACAAAACTGCAAACGAGAAGAGGAGCATTGCGCCTGCTAGCCAGTGCGCTTGGGTATATTCCATCGCCTCAACATGATTGTAGATCTGCGTGGAAAGCACTTGGGTTTGGCCAGGAATGTTTCCACCAATCATCAGCACTACCCCGAACTCCCCAATGGTGTGAGAAAACGTGAGAATAGCTGAACTGATTAACCCTGAACGTGCCATTGGTAGGGCCACATTGATGAAGGCATCAAACGGTTTTGCGCGCAAGGTGGCTGCAACTTCCATGGGACGTGAACCTACAGACTCAAAGGCAATTTGAATGGGTTGGATGGCAAAGGGAAGGGAGTAGAGCACGGAGCCCAGCACCAAGCCTGAAAAAGTGAAGGATAAGCTTCCTAAGCCTAGAGCCTGTGTGACTTCGCCCAAAGGGCCATTTGGGCCCATTAACAAAAGAAGATAGAAGCCCAATACAGTGGGAGGTAATACTAAAGGTAGAGTGATCAATGCGTTGATGGGCGCACGTAACATGGAACGTGTGTTGGATAACCACCATGCAAGGGCAATCGCGATGGGTAATAAAATTAGCGTTGTGATACTTGCAAGTTTAAGCGTGACCCATATCGCTAGCAGATTGCCGGGACTGAGCAGAGCGTCTGTCATTTCTTAACCGTTCGACAGATCAAAATTGATATCCAAAATCGTGCATCACCTTCTTGGCTTTTTCTGTTTTTAGAAAGGCTAAAAAGGACGTGGCAGCTGAATTATCTTTCCCTGTTTTTAGTAAGATCGCATCTTGATGCAAGGGGTGATAAAGCGCCTGAGGAACGATCCAGATAGATCCCATTGAGAGTTTTCCATCTGCATACACTTGAGATAAGGCAACAAATCCTAATTCCGCGTTTGCAGTGGCGGCGAATTGAAAGGTTTGACCGATATTTTCACCCTGTACCAACTTGGTTTTGAGCTTATCGATCAGGTTGAGTTTGCTTAATGTCTGCATCGCAGCAAGGCCATAAGGCGCTAACTTTGGATCGGCAATGGCCAAATGATTAAAAGATCCTTTATGCAGTATCTCGCCCCTGCTATCCACATAACCTTCGCGAGCACTCCATAAAACAAGAATACCTGTGGCATAAGTAAAGCGAGTATTTTCAATTCCTAGTTTTTCATTCTCAAGCCGCTGCGGTGTTTCTTGATCTGCCGCTAAGAGAATATCGAATGGCGCACCGTTTTGAATTTGAGTGTAAAACTTTCCGGTGGAGCCTGATGACAGCTTAACCTGATTCCCGGTCTCTTCTTGAAACGAGCGCGCTAGCCTCTGCATGGGCGCACTAAAATTTGCAGCTACCGCAATACTCGTTTCTCCTGCATGAATTGAGGGTGAAATTGAGATGAGGATGAATGCAAAAATAATGAAATGAAATCGAAGCATCATAAAGAACAATTTAGGGCAATCAGCATAGCGAGCATTCTAAGTCCTTTCAAACGCCTTTTGTTTGATGCCTAGATAGGCCTCTCGTGGTATGCTTCGCCCCCTGCGGAGAGCTGGCCGAGTGGTCGAAGGCGCCTGACTCGAAATCAGGTATACGGCAACGTATCGGGGGTTCGAATCCCTCGCTCTCCGCCATTTTGGTATCTAGCAAGCTCCAATAAAGTCCAGCTCTCTAATGAAAACCCGCTCCAGTAGCGGGTTTTTTGTCTTATAAGCTCCAGTAAGCTACACTAACATCCACAGTCTGAAACGGGTAAAAGTACGGGTAAAAAATATCTTACCCATTAAAAGCTAAGTTTTTTACCCATAAATGGGGGGTTTAATGCTTACAGATACTAAGATTAGGAACGCTAAGTCCCTGGATAAGCTATTTAAGCTCAGTGACGGAAGAGGTCTCCAATTACTGGTCTACCCCAATGGATCAAAGCTCTGGCAACTACGCTTCAGCTTTGAGAGCAGAGATAAAACAGCATCTCTAGGCAAATACCCTGATGTGAGCTTGGCTGAAGCTCGTGACAAACGAGATGAACTGCACAAGCTACTGGCTAAAGGAATTGATCCTGTAGCTGCTAAACGTGCTGCTGCAACTGCTAAGACGATCGCACAGGCTCACTCATTCGAGTCAATTGCACGAGAGTGGTTTGGTTCCTGGGCTAAAGTTCGAACTGAACGTCATGCTAGATATGTCCTAGCCCGACTTGAAGCAGATGTATTCCCTGCAATAGGAACAAGACCTATCTCAGAAATCAAGGCACCTGAATTAGTGCGAATGGTTAAGGCTATCGAAAAGAGAGGCGCACTGGATATAGCCAAACGTGCTTACCAAACAACCAGCCAGGTATTCAGATATGCAATAGCCCACGGGTATGCTGAACGAAACCCAGCCGCAGATGTAAAGCCCGGCGACATCATTGCCGCACATAAACGGACAAACTATGCCCGTATTGATGCCAGGGAGCTTCCGGCACTGCTGCGTAAGATTGAGGCTTATCAGGGCACTCCGATTACCCGACTAGCCACCAAGTTCATGGCACTGACCTTCGTCAGAACAGCAGAATTGATTGGCGCGCGATGGGAAGAGATCGATCTAGAAAGCGCAGAGTGGCGCATACCAGCTGAACGAATGAAGATGCGAACACCGCACATTGTTCCACTTTGTTCTCAAGCTATCTCGCTACTTCAAGTCATGCACGACATAACTGGTCAATATGAATTTTTATTCCCCAGTGACCGAAACCCCAAAAAATGTATGAGCAATAACACTGTGCTTAAAGCACTTGAAAGAATGGGGTTTAAGCACCGTATGACCGGGCATGGCTTTCGAGGGCTTGCATCAACTGTGTTGCATGAGCAAGGTTTCGATCACGCCCACATAGAGCTTCAATTAGCCCACCAAGAACGAAATCAGGTCTCAGCAAGTTACAACCATGCTCAATACCTCAATCAACGAGCAAAGATGATGCAATGGTGGGGCGATTACCTAGGTCAGCAACTGGCCGGGAACGTAATTAAATTGAATACCAAATCAAAGTAATGATGGGTATTTGAATGAAAAGTCGCCTTACGATCCCCAAAGCAAAAGTCAAAGAAATCGCAAATCGATTTTTTCCAGAAAAAGATAGAGGGCTTGTAGTTCGCGAATTGACTGAAACACTTAAGAGAGCAGAGAAGTATCGACTGATGAGTGGGCTGATATACCACCCAAAAGATGGGAGACTGGTAAAAAAAGTCTTCGTGGGTATTCAATGGGTTCAACAAAAAAATCGAAGGCGCAAAACGTCGATTTATCTCCCCCGAAAAGATCATGGAAACCCAGGTTCTCCTTTCATGGAGTACTTAGTTGCAAAACTAGGGGATATTTTCTGGCGATTTACTGGGGAGAAACCTAAATTAGCTAATACAGAGAATCCACTATCTAAGTTTGAGATATTCGTTGGAAATATCCTTATGCCCTATATCGGCATATCCGATTGCCGGGGCCGAATTCGCAAATATCTTAAAAAGATTAAAGAACAATGATTTAGTGTTGGCGCTAATAACGTACACCTGACTTATAGGCTCCACTGTCATGAAATAAGCTCTTTCAAACAGGAGTACTTCATGACTTACTCTAACTCAACCATCAGCGATGCCAACCCCAAAAAAAAGGTTATACGCATGAGCGAATTGCGCTCGATATTCCCTTTTTCTGAGTCTCATATTTATTGGCTTATAAAAAATCGCAAATTTCCTAAGCCATTTTCACTCGTTCAAGGGGGAAGAGCTAAGGGCTGGTTCCAAGATGAAATTGAAAATTGGTTATGCAAACAAGCTAAGGGGGAACAATCATGAATCCCTCAAAACTTCATAAATCCTCACTTCAATATTTGACGTCAGATGCAGTCTCAACTATACCCAAAGATTTGCAGACCATACCCCAATGGATCACTTGGCGTGCAGGTCCCATTAAGACTGATGGTAAGTTCGACAAGTACCCAATTGGGAAGAATAGCCGGGGCGATGCATGGCAAACCCCAGAACAGTGGATGACATTCTCTGAAGCTGTAGCTGCTGCCACGAGAAATAAATACTCTGGCGTAGGGTTAGTACTGCCAGCAAAAGGCTCAGATGGTAAGTTTATTGTTGCTCTAGATTTTGACTCTGTTGATCTCCAAAACCCAAATGATCCTCGAATTCAAGAAATTCAAGAAATTCATAGACGGCTTGGAGAACCGTACATTGAAAAATCACCTAGCGGAAGAGGTTTAAGAGCTTTTGTTACCTCAGAGATTTCTATAGCTCAATTAAGCAGCTCAAATCCTCTTGGCGGTAAGGACGAACTATTTTGCCTCAGTTATAGATGGGTAACCGTTACCGGGTCAACTTGCGGTGGCTCAGGAGTTCCAGACGCAACAGACGAGATAAATGAACTTGCTCATGCTTGGAGTAGACGAAATTTAGGCGATAGAGAATTAGCACCCCAACCTCAATCCAAGGGGAATTCGGAACAACTAAATACTGACTGGAATGGGTGGCCTAGAAATAAGCTTCTAGATGGTGATGGGCGAGAAGGGATGATGCTGGCTTATGCAGGACACTTGAGGTCACATGGCCTACCCCAAGACCAAATTGAAGAACATTGCCTAAAAGCCAACCAAGATCACTATGAAGACAAACTAGATGAGTCTATTGTTCTTGATCGCGCTCGAAGATATGCGGTTAGTGAAGATTTTGAACCTCAGCAAAATCTTGATTACTTGCTTGCAAAGATAGATCAGACAGACGCAGGAAATGTAGCTCTCCTCTTCAAGCTTTCCAAAGGAGACTTGAGATACGTCTCCGAGCAAAAAAAATGGATTTTTTGGGATGGAACGCAATGGAGTTTTAAGAAAAGCATATCCCAGGTTCACAAACTTTCTTTGCTAGTTGCGGATGCTTACATGCGCAAGGTCAAGCGGATTGAGAAAGAAATTGACGATCCTGCAACCAGCGCAGATCAACGTAAAAACCTAAAAGAAATATTTAAAAGCATGAATAAATGGGTGAATAAATGTCGAAGTCAAACTGGACTTGATTCAATCATTTCTATTGCTATGAGAGACCCTCGATTCGTTATTTCATCGGACGAGCTTGATAGAGACCCAAAGTTACTAGGGGTAAAAAATGGTGTCGTAGACTTGCAAACTGGGACACTTCGTCAGAATAGCAAAGAAGATTATATCCTCAAGCGCACTCCTGTTATTTTCAACCCAAACGCTTCTACAAAATTAATAGACAAATTCTTTCAGGAAATCACGGCCTATCCTGATGGACTTTTACAAGGGAAGGTAAAACCAAAATTTAGACCTATTCTGGCTCGTTACCTTAAGAAGTTCAGTGGTTATTGCCTTACAGGTCTTGTTAATGAACAGGTTATGTTTATGCTTGCTGGGAAAGGTGCAAATGGTAAAAGTGTACTTGTTGATTTAATGACAGCTATCATCGGTGATTATTGTGAAGTGATTCAAACAGATGTTTTACTCTCACACAGATCAGCATCCAATGCTGAACAGGCTAGTCCAAGCACAAGAAAATTAGCGGGGGCTAGATGCGTTATAACAAGCGAAAATAAGGACGGCGCTCAGTTAGATGTAGCAGTTGTTAAACGCCATACCGGTGACGGAAATATGACTGCTAGAGCTTTGCATGAAAACCCATTTACCTTTGCCATTACACATAAACTCGTACTACCAACTAATTACCCACCTAGGGTTGATCAGATGGATCAGGCAATAAGAGGAAGACTACATGTCATACCATTCGATATGCGTTGGAATAGACCCGGCACGGTTGACTACGATCCAACCTTACCCGAAGCAGACAAAGAGTTGCTCAACAAACTTAAAGCGGATGCAGAGGGGGCACTAAAATTCTTCATAGAAGGAGCAGTAATTTACTTTTCAGAGGGGTTGTCTCCCCCAGACGAAGTAATTGCATTTACGCAAGGCTACATTAGTGAACAGGATACGCTGCGATGTTGGTTAGATGATTGTTGCATAGTTTGCCCAATTGGGGAGGGTTCAACTGTCAAAACGCTATTTGCTTCTTACCAGCTCTTCTGCTCTGAGCAAGGTGAGCAGATGCAAGTGGACACCGCGGCAGGTTTAGGTAGAAGACTTAAACACATGGGGTATGAATATCGCAAAACTCGGGACGGAGCATGTTATGCACTAAAGCTTAATGGAAAAGAGGACACAAAAAACTTTCGTTTATCTCCAATGTCTCTTGTTAACCATAAGAGTGTGATGGAGTGATGGATGTGACGGTATTTCTAGTTTTTCTTCTAAGATCGAAAAATTATGTCTATAGGAAAAGATATAAAACAACCATCACATCCGTCACACCATCACATCATCGATTTCGTTATTAGATTATGGTTCTTGAGGTCCTGTGTTCAATTTACCCGAATGTACTCCTTTAAGCCCTACAACGATATTCACAATCTATGTCTAGGATAACTATCGCTGGTGGAAGAATCATTTGCTTGCAATGCAACGCGCGCTCAAAGCATACGCAACAGCAGTGTCGTTCGCCTGCTATGCGAGGTAAAAGTAAGTGCCGCGTTCACGGCGGTAAGAGTACTGGCCCAAAGACTTCGGAGGGGAGAGAGCGATGCGCAGTTGCTAAGACGATTCACGGTCATGAGACGCGAGCCAAGCGTGCTGAATCGAGTAGGGTATTAGCGCAGCTTGCTGATCTCGAAGCGATTGGTTATTCAATTGGAATGTTTCGTGGACCACGAACGCGAGGCCGCCGAGCAGGTAGAGGTTGAAGTTAAACTAAAATCATTCCAGCCTAAGCTTCCTTAAAAATTCCAACTATCAGCGTTTCGGTAAATCGTGACTTCTTCATTAGAGCCTACTGTTGTTATGCTGCCACTCGTACATCAACGGCAACAACACCTTTAGTCCAATTTGCTAGTCATGCTCCAGATTCCAGATCAAGTGAGCGTCGACGAGCAAACCGTAGTACGCCTTCAAGGCGGCCACTTGCAATTGCAGCGCACTATTCAGCGCGGCGGTCGCCTGGCGACGCGCCAGCAGCAGGGCTTGCAGTTCGGCTTCCCCGAGCGCATAGGCCCGTTGCATCAGACTGGCGTTCTCCTGCATCGCGGTGGCGCCCTCATTGGCGATTTGCAGACTGTCGTAGGCCCCTCGAGCGGTCACAACAGCGCTCTCAATCTCGGCCTCAAGCTGGCGCTCCTTGAGTTGAGCTTCCTGACGCGACACCTCAACCGCAGCAATGGCCTTGACGCTACGCGAGTCACGGTTGCCGCCCGGAAGGGGAATGCTGATCATGATTCCGGATATGCGCTCGCTCCCCCCAGCCTCCGATGCTGTGTAGACCCCTAGTGTCGGATCGGGAGTCTTGTCCGTACGCGCTCGTTCTGCGTTTGCCTGAGCCATTTGCAACTGCATCCGCGCAACATTTAACTCATCGCTTCGAGCGAGGATTTGGTTGCGCCAATACGCGGTGTCTTCGCTGATCGGCAATGGAGCGGGCACTGGCAAGGCCTGACGCTTCACTCCAGGAAAGCGCGTGGATAGACGTGCCCAAGCGGCGGAAGCCTGGGTCTTCGCATCATTGTCCAGTCGTCTTTGCTCGGCCAGTTCAGCACGGGTGATGCTCAAGTCCAATTTTGAGGCATCACCGGCACGGACGCGCTTTTCCACTGCCGCCAGACCGGCCTGTGTTGACTGAAGACTGTTCTCGGCAAGTTCACGAGCACGTTCCGTCGCGAGCCAATCCACCCACAACGTCATCAATTGACGCGCCGCATCGTTCAATGCCACTCCATAGCGCGCCTGGGACTCTTCGACTGTTGCCTTGCCGATATTGCGATCGGCTGCGGCTTTACCGGGAAGCCGGATGGTCCGCTCGATCCCTACGTTCCATTCGTTGGAACGTGGACCGTTCTCGAGTCGCCGCTGTTGCCCGGTGGTCCGGACCGTCCATTCATAAGGCGAGGCATCGAGGATGCCAGCTTCCTCCCGGGCGACGTCCAGACCAGCGCGCGCGGCGGCGACGCCAGGATCCTGTTCGAGCAGTGGCCGTGCAATTTCGGTGGGCAAGAGTCCTGGCGGATTCACGGGCTGCACCGCCTGCGCAGTCGCAGAGACGGTCAACAGGATCATCAGGAACGATCGAATCCTCATACGATTTCTCCCGCTTCGATAACCGTCGTCACCCAGTAGCGCAGACCGGCGCCGGCGAATTGCTGGCGAATGGCTTCGAGCAACGCATCTTTGTCGACGGCGGAAAAGATCACCTGTACCTCGGTGGCGCGTGCCCGGCCGAGCACCTGTTCGGTTTGATCCAGAGTCTCGTGGGCCAGGCCATGCGCAGCCGTAGCCCGGCTGGTAGTAAACGTCACGGTGGGCAACATGAGCAGCAGATCGAGCAGTTTTTCCTCGATCGCCGGCGGGCAAAGCAATGTCAGGCAAAGTTCAGGCATGGGAAACCGTTCCTTTCGGGAAAGCGAAGCGCAAATACAGGATCGGCAGCAGCATCAGTGTCAGCGCCGTGGCAGTGATCAGGCCGCCGATCACGACGATCGCCAGCGGACGCTGGATTTCCGATCCTGGCCCCGTTGCGAATAGCAGTGGAATCTGCCCGAATGCCGTAATCGACGCGGTCATCAGTACCGGGCGCAGGCGTCGTTTCGCCCCTTGCACGACGACTTCGCTCAACTTCATGCCTTCGCTATGCAACTGATTGAAGTAGCTGACCAGCATCACGCCGTTCAGAACAGCGATACCGAGCAGCGCGATAAATCCCACCGACGCAGGTACCGACAGGTATTCCCCGGTCACCCACAAGGCGACGATGCCGCCGACCAGCGCGAAGGGGATGTTGCTCAGAATCAGCAAGGCCTGACGCACCGAACCGAAAGTGGAAAACAGCAGGACGAAGATGAGTCCGAGCGCGACCGGCACGACGATCGTCAAACGCGCCGCCGCACGCTGCTGGTTCTCGAACTGACCGCCCCAACTGATGCGGTAGCCGGTGGCCAAGGGCAGCTTCTGCGACACGAGTGTTTTGGCCTCTTCGACAAAGCCGACCAGGTCACGGCCGCCGACGTTGGCGATCACCACGCTATAGCGACTGCCCATTTCCCGATCGATCTTGACCGGTCCCTCGGCCCGCTCCAGCTTGGCGACGCTGGCCAATGACACCGTGCTGCCGTCCCGGGTGGTGATGCGGGTCGCCGCAAATTCGGCCGGCGAAGTACGTACCGCCTCGGTACCACGCAAGACGATCGGCGAACGGCGGTTGCCCTCGATCACGATGCCGGCACGCTGCCCCTCGATCTGCATGCGCAGCGCATCCTGGATTTCTTCGACGCTCAAACCGATCCGCCCAGCCTGCAAGCGGTCCACTGCGACCTTCAGATACTGCACCCCGTCATTCTGGACGGTGTAGACGTCCTGATTGCCGGGAACCGTCTTGAGCAGCGCTTCGACCTGGCTCGCGTATTTGTTGAGCTGATCGAGGTCGGGACCGAAAATCTTCACCGCCAGATCGCCGCGCACGCCAATGATCATTTCGGAGACGCGCATTTCGATCGGCTGCGTAAAGCTGTACTTGATGCCGGGCATGGGGTCGAGCACCTTGCGCACTTCGTTCATCAGCGCTTCCTTGGTCTTCATTCGCCATTCGCCTTGCGGCTTCAACAGCAAATACGTGTCGGACAGATTGAGCCCCATCGGGTCGAGGCCGATTTCATCGGAGCCCGCGCGCGCAACCACCCCGTATATTTCGGGAATGGCCTGCATGATGGCGCGATGGATTTTCAGGTCGAGTGCTGCGGTCTGTTCTAGGCTGACCGACGGTAGTTTCTCGATCCCGACGATCAAGTCGCCTTCGTCCATCGTTGGCATGAAGGTCTTGCCCACTTGGGTATAAACCACGCCGGCCGCGATCAGCATCACGAGCGCGGCGATGGCGACGACCCGTTGTCGCCGCATGCCCCAGGCGAGCGTCGGCGCGTACAGCGCCAGCAGCTTGCGTGGCAGCCACGGGTCTTCGTGCTTGACCTCGCGCAGCAGGTAGGAGGCCAGTACCGGAATGGCGGTCAGCGACAACAGCAGCGATCCGGCCAGGGCGAACACGATGGTGATGGCCACGGGTACGAAGAACTTGCCTTCGAGGTCCTGTAAGGTCAGGAGCGGCAGAAACACTGTAATGATGATCAATATCCCGGAAGTCACCGGAACCGCGACCTCCCGCACCGCGCGATAGATCGTATGCAGCCGCGGCAGTTTGCCGGCGGTTGGATCGGTCGCCAGGCGCTGGACGATGTTTTCGACGACGACGACCGCGGCATCGACCAGCATGCCGATCGCGATGGCTAGGCCGCCCAGACTCATCAGGTTCGCCGACATGCCGAAGCTGCGCATCAGGATGAAGGTCATCAGCGCCGCCAGCGGTAGTACCAGAGCGACCGTCAATGCGGCTCGGATATTGCCCAGGAACAGCACGAGCAAGACGATGACCAGCGCGGTGGCTTCGAGCAACGCGGCTGAGACCGCTCCGACCGCCTTGGTGACCAGAGAAGCACGATCGTAGAAAACGTCGAGTCGCACGCCTTGGGGAAGCGTCGGTTGCAGTTCAACAAGTTTCTTGCGCACCCCTTCGACGACCTTTTTGGCGTTGGCGCCGGCCAATCCCAACACCAGGCCCTGGACGGCTTCGCTCTTGCCGCTTTGCGTCACGACGCCATAGCGGGTCACCGTGCCGATTTTGACTTCGGCTAGATTGCCGACGCGGACCGGTACGCCGTCTTTCATCGTCACGACCACGGCACGCAGATCGTCCAGACTCGTGATGCTGCCTTCGCTGCGCACCAGCAGCACTTCGTCGCCCTCGCCGAGCCGACCAGCGCCATCGTTGCGGTTGTTGGCGCTGATGGCCTCCTTGATCTGGGCGACGGTCACGCCGCTGGCAGCCATTTTGATCTGATCTGGCACGACCTCGAAGGCGCGAACGACGCCACCCAACGCATTCACATCGGCGACACCGGGCACCGTACGCAGCACGGGACGGATGACCCAATCGAGCAGGCTGCGCCGCTCGGCCAGGGTCATCGCCTCACTTTCGACGGTGAACATGAACATTTCCCCTAGCGGAGTCGTGATTGGCGCCATGCCGCCCGTGATGCCGGCCGGCAGGCTCTCCGTCAGCCCGCCTAGGCGTTCGCTGACCTGCTGGCGCGCCCAGTAGATGTCGGTGCCGTCCTCGAAGTCGATCGTCACATCGACCAGGCCGTACTTGGTGACCGAGCGCAGGATTTTGGTCTTCGGAATGCCGAGCATTTCCACTTCGATCGGCACCGCGATTCGGCTTTCGATTTCCTCCGGCGTCATGCCGGGAGCCTTCATGATGATTTTGACCTGGGTGCTTGCCACATCGGGGAAAGCGTCAATCGGTAAGCCGATATAGGCAACCCATCCCGCCCCGGCGACAATCAGTGTCGCCAGCAGGACGAACAGGCGCTGCGATAAGGAGAATTGGACCAGGCGCGAAAGCATTACTTTTTGTCCTTCGCATCGAGCCATGCGCCCTTGAGCGCAACCACGCCGCTGACAGCGATCTGTTCGCCGGCCTTAAGCTGACCCTGAACGCGCACGCGTTGCCCGGCGCTTGCAGTGACCTGAACGGGTCTGGCTTCAAAACCGTCCGCGGTGCGGACAAACAGGTGAGCCTGATTGCCGTCACGGGCGACGGCGGACAGAGGCACGTCCCAACCGTCCTGAACCGCCGCAACAGGAAGTTCGATGGTGACAAACTCGCCGGGACGCACTTGGCCGGGTTTTCCTTCGATCATGGCGCGCAGCATCACGGTCTGGCTGCCAGCCGAGACGGTCGTTCCGGCGCTCAGGACACGCGCAGCGACATCTTTGCCCACTATCTTGATCTTGGTTCCGGGCTGCCAACTGCCGCTCTCGGTCACCGGAATCTGGATATCCAGCCATAGGCGATCCGTTTGCGCCACATGCAATAGCGCGGTGGCAGGTTCGACTTGTTGACCAGGCTTGACCGCAATCACGGTCACGATTCCTGCTTGTGTCGCGACCAGTGTGATGCTGTCCTGCGGCTTGCCGGACGCTGCAATGCGCTCGATCGTCGTGGCCGACATGCCGCTAAGGCGCAGCGCCGCCTTGGCCTGATCAAGCACGGCTTCGCCTTCCATCAATGCGGCCTGGGATTCCTGCACCCGGCGTTGCGGAATGATGCCTTCATCGAACAACGCCTGTTCGCGCCGCGCCGCCTGCCGTGCCAGCGTGGCGCGGGCGGTGGCTTGCAGCAACTGCAATTGCAACTGGCCGAGTCCCGGACCGGTAATGCGTACCAGCGGCGCCCCAGAACGTACGACCTGATTCTGCCGAACCAGCAATTGCGCTACCAGCCCGGCCACGGGCGAACTGACCACCTGTTCCGCTGTAGGCGGGATAACGACTTGGGCAGGAAAACTTGCCGTTACCGAGTCGGTTTGACTTTGCAATGGCGCAGTTTGAATGCCCAGTGATTGAATCTGAGTGCTCAGAACGGCAAATTTGACAGGTTGATCGGCTGCCTGAGCGGTGGTCGTGAGAAAGCACATCACGGTCACTGCCCATGCGCTCAGCCGGAAGTGCGGGGGGGTCTTCATAGTTAACCTCGAATAGCGATTGCTTGAAATGACGGGAGAAAAGGTTTGCAGAAATCCGCGCCAAGCGGAGTCAGGCGCGAGTGGCGAGTCTCGGAGGGCGAAGCTGCGACTTGATCCTGCTGTGTCAGATCCGCCGATGCCTTGTCGATGCCGGCGGCGTTGCGGCGAGATAGCGGTAACGGTGCCGAGACACACAGCCCGACAAACTTCTCGCGCGCGTCGCCAAGGGCATCGCGGGCAGTACTCAGACCAACGGTGCCGTCGGGGTCGGCCGCTGCACGCTCCAGACCAAGCTGATTGCGTGCTGCCGGTTCGCGATGGTCGAAGGCTGGCAATTGCGCTCGGTTCGCCGCCTTAGCCTGGTTGGGCAAGCTTTGCGCGTGTGCGGGCCGGGCAGCGAACAGCCCGAGTGAAAGCAAAATTGTCTTGTTCATCGAAATCCTCAGCAAGTTGAACCATGCAAAGAATCCGACGGGACGTACCGACAGCCCGCTGGTGCGGACTCAGTCAGCCGTCAAGGACGAAAGGAAAGGATGTAGCGCGTCCCGCCGGATCAGGCGAGGCGAGCGAGTGGCGGACGGTCGAGGGGATCGACGGTGGCGGAGCGAAACTCCGCGACAGGGGGAGCGACGAACTGGGGTGGGCTGTTATCGCCCAGTATCGGCGACATAGCCGGCACAAACGACGAGAACGACAGGTGACAGAATCCGCAGTCGGGATCGATCTGGGTGCCGGTGTCGCTCGACTTGTCCGTCGAGCGATCGTGTTGATGCATGTGATGCCCGAAATGCGCTGCCTGCGGAGATTCCTTCTGATGCTGACAATAGCTGGCCGCAACCGCAAAGGCGGCGTTCAGCGAGAGCAGCACGGCAAGAATGAAGGTAAGGTAGGTACGCATTATCGCGGAGTATATCAGGACTCGTCTCACCGAGATAGCACTGCACTGCACAGATTCCAATTGCATTGGATCGAATGCTTTCAATCGATTTGTGAGATCTCGCCGGAGCACCCGAAGCACCCGAAGCACCACACTATTGTAGCAATCTTGAAATACGCCCTTTTTGGATCGATTTCAAAATCCTGACCGTTCCATAGCGAGTTGTAATTGTCGATAGCACTGAATAGTCAGGAATCGACAATGAACAAACCAATACAGGTCAAGCGCCTGATCAGACGCGAAGAACTACTCCGTCTAATCCCACTTTCCGACTCGGCAATTTACCGGCTCGAAAAGTCGGGGGGCTTTCCCAATAGATTCAATCTAACGCCACGTTGCGTTGTCTGGGATCTTGACGAAGTGGAGAACTGGATTCAAGAAAGACGCTCAGCGCTCATCCAATCCCAGCTTTCCCCGGATGTCCAAAAACGCAAATTCAGACCTGTCCGAAAACAGGCCTGACGCCGGCACCAGCCCGCTCGGTAGCATCAGATTTCTACGCCGCCGCGCGGGTGGGACGATGAATGGGCGTGATTTCTTTCCCGGCAATCCACGCATCTACCATGTTTGCCCATTGCTGGAGCATGTCCTTGCGCTGATCCGCATACTCTGCCTTGTTGTAGACGGCCCTGACTCCCTTCTGCTCATGGGCCAGGCATTTCTCAATCCAGTCGGTATTAAATCCCGCCTCGTGCAGAAGCGTTGAACCCGTTCTGCGGAGGTCATGAACGGTGAAATCGTCCAGAGGCAAATCCTTTTTCTTCGCATGCTCGACCGTGACTGTAATAACGCGATTGAGGGTATTGTTGGACATTCCCTTGTCACCTTCATACCGGGACGGCAAGATAAAATTGGATCCTCCTGCGCAGGTCTTCAGCGCAATCATGATGTCCATGGCCTGATCGGGCAAGTAAATCACATGGGGCCTTCTGGCCTTCATTCTCTGCGCGGGGATGATCCACTTGGCACCAACGAAATCCATCTCATCCACACGAGGTCTAAACCCAATGGGCCTCTGCCTGACCTGCCAGCGCTTAATTTGGAAGATGCGCTGTACGGTGTTTTTATTAAACCCCAGCAAATGCGCTACCGTGCGATACCCAAATAAAGGATTCTCTTCAATCATTTCCTTAATCGGCTCCACAAAGCGTTCCTGCAACTTAGGCTTTGCTTTGACTGATTTGTAGTAATACGATCTTCGTGGCACCTCAAACCATTTGCATAGCTTGGCTGTGGAGACCTTGAAGCCTTCGGCTTCAAGCCCCTGCTGGACGGTCTCTATCACTTCTCTTCCTCTCCCAGCAGGGAGACTAACTTTTTTCTGGCACGCAGCTCCAGCATCGCTTC
>Ga0136644_10000612_pt1 | contig 28478 bp, 25 predicted proteins | sample C_130820_EF_Meta_FD_94780 | JGI IMG/M metagenome (GOLD analysis project Ga0136644, IMG submission 94780) | Freshwater microbial communities from Lake Croche, Canada to study carbon cycling - C_130820_EF_MetaG (v2) (version 2) | ecosystem: Environmental > Aquatic > Freshwater > Lake | place...
ATTAAAACCTTGGGGGAGGGCATGCCACTGATTTTAGGGTCAAGATATTATAATTTGTCCAGAATATCAGTGACCCCTTCTCGTTTGAGAATCAGGTATCCTATTCTATCATTGCTAATACCCTCTTTTAATTGATAAGAAAATTCCAATTGGTCATTTTCCATACTTGTTTCAAAATAGCGGAACTGTATATTGGGATATTGTTTGAGTCCATCTCCAATTTCATATAAATGCGTGGAGAGGATAAAAAGGCTTTTCTGCATTTTGCGAAGGCCCTCAATCACCGCTGTAGAACATTTCATGGCGTCTTGAATATTGGTGCCCTTGAACAGTTCGTCAATTAATATCAGCCAATTATTTCCATCACTAATTTTCTCTAAAGTCTTTTTAATCCGCTGCACTTCATTAAAGAAGTAGCTCTCTCCCTTGAAGAGATTGTCTTCTACTTGTATATTACTCAAGAGACCATGAAACAGGCTCAAGCGCATGGTCTTGGCGGGAACACCCATGCCCAAATGGGCCAAATAAACAGACAAACCAACTGCTTTAATATAGGTGCTCTTTCCCCCCATATTGGCACCAGTTAAGAAGATAAAATTTCTACTAATGTCAAGCTCTGTATCATAAGCAACTGGAGTTGGCAATAGCAAATGATAGAGTCCTTTGGCTTCTACAAAAGGTTGGTCACTAGCTTCTAAAACCGGAAAAGCAAACTGAAATTTTTCACAGGCAATGGCCATACTCATATAGGCGTCCAGCTTAAAAAAAGTCTCAATCAATTCATTGGAAGATCTTTTAAAATGGTTGCGTAAAAAGATCCCATACTCCAAAATGGTTTTTGGGGCTAGTTCTGATCCCTTTGCCACCTGCATCATTTCTTTGATGCTGGTTTTGTTCAGCAAATGCTCCATGCTTTGGTACCAAATCTGCAATTGCTTACTCAGTTGTATCTGGGAAAACAATTGCACAATACTATCCATCCCTTTTAGAAATTCAATGGTATGTTCTACGGTGTACTTGGTAATGGAATAATCAGGTGCGTGAATGAATTTGTAAAAAAGGCTATTAAAAAAAGAGGGTTGTTTGGGGTAATCCTCCATGGGAGTTTCATAATATTTTTCCAATACCATAATACTCCCATTAGTTACCTGAGTCAGGGGCCATTTTGATTCTAATCCTTGTAAAATTTTAATGCTGTTCTGAGTGTCTTGAATACTGGCAATACTATTCAAGGGAGTGCCCAAGAGGTGCATAAAATAGGCTCTTCCCCCATTAGTATGGGTAAAGTTTAAGTGATGAAAAACGGACTGTTCCTCATCCCTATGAAAAATGGAAAGGTCAGTTAGTGTGGTTTTGTCTACTTGCACGTGCGCTATTTATCGTTCAAATTGCAATCTCATTCCAGGTTTTGATGCATCAAAGCTGCCGTTTCCATAAACCAAGTGACCATTTACAAAAGTATTGTTCACGGTAGCCGGGAATTGGAATCCTTCTAGCGGACTCCATCCGCATTTGTAGTGAATATTTTCTTTTGAAACATTGGACGGCTTATTTAGGTCAACTAACACCAAATCCGCAAAATAACCTTCTCTAATAAAGCCACGTTCTTTGACTTGAAAACAATCGGCCACCGCATGGCTCATTTTTTCTACTACTTTTTCAATGCTAATCTTGCCCTGTTGTACATAGTGGAGCATGAGCAAGACCGAATGTTGCACCAAGGGCAGGCCTGCGTGCGCGTGTAAATAGTCTTCCTGTTTTTCGGCCCAGGTATGTGGTGCATGGTCCGTAGCAATTACGTCTAAACGGTCATCTAGCAAAGCTTCCCAAAGTGCTGTCCTGTTCTCTGGGGCCTTAATAGCTGGATTACATTTGATTTGATTACCTAGTCTAGCATAGTCATCGCTGGTAAAATGCAAATGGTGTACACAAACTTCAGCAGTGATTCTTTTGTCTTTTAAGGGAATCATATTGGTAAAGAGTTGCAATTCTCTGGCCGTACTAATATGTAGGATATGCAAACGGGTATTGTATTTTTTGGCATATTGAATGGCCCTAAAGGAAGATTCAAAACAGGCTTCCTCATTCCGGATAATGGGGTGCCAAGAAGCGTCTAAGGTTTTGCCTGAGGCTATAGCCGCCGCCATATTTTCCTTGATGATTCGCTCTTCTTCACAATGTGTGGCAATCAATAGTTCAGAGCCTTCAAAAACCCTTTCTAAAACCAGCGGATTGTCTACCAATAAATTTCCGGTGGAAGAACCCATGAAAATTTTGACGCCGCAAACATCGTTTTTCTTGTCATTGGTTTTTAGGATCTCTTCTAGGTTGTCATTTGAAGTACCCATGAAAAAACTATAGTTGGCAATAGAACTTTCCCCCGCTATACTGTATTTGTTTTCTAATAATTCCTGTGTAAATGCAGGAGGATTGGTATTGGGCATTTCCATAAAACTAGTAACACCACCAGCTACGGCAGCCCTTGCTTCAGATGCAATATTGGCCTTATGGGTTAAACCCGGTTCACGAAAATGTACTTGGTCATCAATGGCACCCGGTAGTAAGTGTTTGCCAGTTCCATCTATTTCAAAAGTATTACCCTTGGGCTCAATGATTCCGCCAATTTTGTCTATTCTACCATCTTTGATGAGTAGGTCTCCTTGAATCTGTTTTCCTTCATTGACAATGCTACAGTTCTTGATCAGGTATTGCTCCATTTGAAAATTTTATGGCTGCAATTTAGGCAAACTAGAACAGGAATGGCGGAAAATTCAAAGGGTTTAGTCTTCAAAATGAATGGAGAAAACCACCATTCTAGAAAGGATTCTTTCTATGTTACTAGAATATTTAAGTGCGGGGTCTACTTGATGTATGTTGCTTAACCCGTTGCTGATTTTAATTTCGGGAGAAATGGTCACAAAAGGTAAGTAGAAATTAAACCCAATACCCGCCTCGTAACCAAAATCGCCTTTCTTGAGTTTGATCACGTCTTCTGCATTGCGAGCGGAAGAATTGCTGGCCAAATCAAGATCGTATTTTAAACCAGCCATCATATAAGAGCGAAAATTGCCAATTCGGTCAGAGTTAAATTTGAATTGCAAAGGGAAGCTAACAATATTACTAGGCAAAACCTGTTCTTGGTAGGTTCCCTCGCCCGGCTTGGTAGAACCCAGCGTATAAGATAGATACTTAGATCCGCCTATGATTAACTGAGGGTTGATCCTAATTTGAAAATGGTCATCTATTCGCATGGTTCCAAGTAACCCTAAGGCAAAACCCCCACTGGAAAAGGGTTCTACCACTTTAATGCTGTCTGAAGCCAAGAAATTACTGCTCTTGGTTTGGTGCAGGTTGGAACTATTATAACTTAAGGTAAGTCCAAAATAATAAGGTAGGTCGTCGTGGTCTTGACGATAGAGTACGCGCTGCGCATTGCCTTGATATAAGGCAAGCAGGAGCATGGAAAACAGGAATACCCTTAAGCTTTGCTTCCGCAGTAAATGGTGCATAAACCGAGACTGAGTTTTTTCAAATAAGTTTGGGTAAATCCTGCTTCATTCATTAGGTTTAAAAAGGTTTGTCCCTCAGGAAATGCTTGCACACTATCGTTGAGGTATTGATAAGCAGCTTTGTCACTGCCAAATAACTTACTAATGCTTGGTCCAATCACATTCATATAGAATTGATAGAAACCAAGTACGGGGGCAAAACTGGGTTTTGAAAATTCCAATACCACTAATTTAGCACTTGGTTTTAATACTCGGAACATTTCTGCCAATCCTTTTTCTAGGTTTTGAAAGTTACGCACCCCAAAAGCCACGGTAATGGCGTCAAAATGGTTGTTCTCAAAATGGATGGTCTCGCTGTCTCCGGTCTGTAATTCTATGACCTGATTTAACTGCAAGTCTGTTAGTTTCTTTCTTCCAAAATCCAACATTCCTTCAGAAATATCAATCCCAATAATCTTTTCAGGAGCCAGCATTTTTTGGGTCATAATAGCCACATCGCCCGTGCCAGTTGCTACGTCTAAGATGATTTTTGGGTTCAGGACCTTCAATTCATTGATGGCTTTTCTGCGCCAACCCTTGTCAATTCCCGCACTGAGAAAATGGTTCAAAAAATCGTATTTGAAGGCTATTTTGTTGAACATTTCTGCCACCTGCGCCTTTTTTTCCAGTTCACTCTCCTTATTGGGAACTATCTGATCGTGTGCAAATTTTGCCATGGTGGCGAAGATATTACATTTAGTTGGGCAAGAAACCGCTTTGACCCAAAGTCATTAGAAAGAGCTGAGTTTTAGCAATTTTTTCCCATTTGGGGCGGGGCCTGCTATCTTTGCTGTGCATGAGAGCACTGATTTACAAATCCACAGGTAGCTGGTATATTGTCAAGAATGGCGATGGAAAATTCTATAATGCCCGGATCAAGGGAGTGTTTAAGATTGATTCCATTACTTCTACCAATCCCATAGCCGTTGGCGATGAGGTAGAAATGGACATTGAAGACGTGGAAGAAGAATCGGCCATGATTCATGAGATTTATCCCAGACGCAATTATGTAGCTAGGATTTCTCCGCATAACAAGCGCATGCACCATATTGTAGCTTCAAACTTGGATCAATGTGTCTTGTTTGTAACACTAAGAGACCCAAAAACCTCTCAAGGATTCATGGATAGATTCTTGGTGTCTTGTGAAGCCTATCATATTCCTGCGGTGATTGTGTTTAACAAATCTGACCTCTATCGTAAAAAAGAAATGGTCATTTTTGAAGAACTAAAAAATATGTATGAAGCCATTGGCTATAAAGTAATCTTAGCCAGTGTACAGAATCATGTAGGCGTGGAAGAAGTAAAAGAATTGCTCAAAGACAAGACCAGTTTATTGAGTGGGCATAGTGGGGTGGGTAAGTCTACTTTTATCAATGCGGTATTTCCTCAATTTAATCTTCGAACCCAAGAAGTGAGCGGATGGAGTGGCAAGGGTATGCATACCACCACTTTTGCAGAAATGTTTGACCTAGACTTTGGCGGTAGAATCATTGATACGCCTGGTCTGCGTGAGTTTGGCATTGTAGATATTGGCAAACAAGAACTATCGCATTATTTTCCTGAAATGCGTAACCTCATTGGGGGATGCCAGTTTAATAATTGTCAGCACATTAATGAACCAGGATGCGCCATTAAGGAAGCAGTAAATACTGGTCAAGTATCTATTGAACGATACGTGAGTTATTGCACCATTTTAGAAAAGATGGAAGAGATCAATTACTGATCGTATTTCAATTGTTTTTGTAATTTGTATTTGGGCATTTTCTTCAAGGTCTTTTCATCGGCCTGCAATATTTTTTCTGCCCCTACTTCCTTGCCACGAATAGATTTTTGGGTATTGTCATAAGCGTCATTGCCTCTTGATTTAAACAATCTACATGAGCTGAACGTGATTGCCATCGCGCAAGCAATGGATAATACTAATATGGTGGGTGCTTGTTTGATGGTTATGGTTTTGGTGCGTCATTGTGATCCGCAAACCAAGAAGCATAAGTTACGTAATTATTAGAGATTCTATTGATCTCTCCGCTAATCAAAGCTTCTGAAACCTCTTTTACTTTTTTGGCGGGAACGCCTGCATAGATAGCACCAGCTTCTACAATGGTGTTTTCTAATACAACGGCTCCTGCAGCAATAATGGCATTGCTATGCACTACGCAGGCATCCATGACAATAGCTCCCATGCCAATGAGTACATTGTCATGAATGGTACAACCATGCACCATGGCTTGATGACCAATGGATACATTATTGCCAATATTGGTGGGATGTTTTTGATAGGTGCAATGGATAATGGCACCATCTTGAATGTTGACCTTATTGCCTATTTTAATATAGTGCACGTCTCCTCTGATTACTGCGTTGAACCAAACACTACACTGATTACCCATGACTACATCGCCTACAATCGTGGCATTGGGTGCAATAAAACAGTCTTCACCAAATGAGGGAGATTTTCCTTGTACGGGTAAGATCAGTGCCATGAGTCAATTTTCTACAAAGCTAAAACAAGTTTGCTTTTTTGGGTAGAAAGCTTTGCTTCTTTGTAAATTGCAGCCATGGCATCTAATAGGCAATTGTTTCTGAACCATGTGGCGCAAACCTCAGACAAACCCATTGGGATTGAAATGGTCAAAGCGGCGGGCATTCATCTCTGGGATGTTGATGGTAAACAGTATATTGACCTGATCTCTGGGTTCTCTGTTTGCAATATTGGTCATAGCCATCCAAAAGTAGTCAAAGCCGTGCAGGACCAAGCCGCAGACTATATGCACTTGATTGTCTATGGAGAATTTATTGAGCAACCCCAAGTGGCTTATGCAAAAATGCTAACGGATTTGTTGCCGCCCAGTTTGAACAGTGTGTATTTTACCAGTAGTGGTACAGAAGCCACGGAAGGGGCCATGAAACTGGCCAAGCGGGTAACAGGACGCACCAAAATCATTGCTTTTAAGAATGCTTATCACGGTAGTACCCAAGGTGCTTTAAGTGTGATGGGTGATGAATACTGGCGCAATGCATACAGACCCTTGTTGCCAGATATTTTACACGAAGATTTTAATAGTTCTGAAGCCATTGAGGCCATTGATCATCAAACAGCTTGTGTGATTGTTGAAACCGTTCAGGCAGAATCTGGAATCAACAAACCGGATCTGGAATGGATCAAGGCCTTGGCTAAAAAATGTCAGGAGACCTGCACACTCTTGATCTTGGATGAAATTCAGGCAGGCTTTGGAAGAACAGGTTCCCTCTGGGCCTTTGAACAATATGGCATTGTGCCCGATATTTTATTATTGGGAAAGGCACTTGGAGGTGGCATGCCACTTGGTGCATTTATTGCGGATAGAAAATTGATGAACACCTTAACCCATGATCCCGTGCTGGGTCATATCACCACATTTGGAGGTCATCCGGTTTCTTGTGCGGCGGGTAAAGCAGCTTTAGAAGTTTTGCTTGAGGGAAAATGGATAGATGCTGCTTTTGAAAAAGAAGCATTCCTAAAAAAGAACTTGGTGCATCCTGCTATTCAACAAATCAATACCGCCGGTCTTTGGGTTTCTTTGCAATTTGCCACACCCGAACTCAATCAGCGCATTGTGCACCAATGCGTAAAAAATGGATTGATCACAGACTGGTTTTTATTTGCGCCAGATCGTTTGCGCATTGCGCCGCCGTTGATTACTAGCATGGAGGAATTAGATACTATCTGCCAGATTATTTTGCAGTCCATTGATGAGGTAGTCTAGTTCCACACAAACAAAATTTGGTTCAATAGGAGAATTGTATTGGTTCAGGAATTAATCGTAGTGAAAGCGACATTGAATAATATAGCATGTTTGATCTATGCCTTTTTTGCCTTCAACTTTATACACCAGTCTGTGCTCGCCTGTAATTCGTCTGGACCAATAACCTTTTAAATCATATCGCAAAGGTTCAGGCTTGCCAGTTCCTTGAAAGGGAGTTTTATTAATTTCGTTAAGTAGGTCTTTAATTTTTCCAGCAATACTGCTGTCATTCTCAATCCAATACTGAAAGTCTTCCCAGCCGTTTTCCGTAAACTCAAAATTCATATTTGTGAATTATAATTTGAATTTTCGAGTTTTCCCGCTTTTCAATTGATCGATTGAATCGTGCAGACGCTGTCTGTTTACCGCACTAGATAGAAGATGTCCTGTTTCGTTAAGAGAATTGTACTCTTTCAAAGATAGAATTACAACAGCTTCTTCTTCGGAAGACCTAGACACAACTAATACATCAGCCGACATGGAAACATCGTCTAAATACTTTTTCATATTGTTTCTTAGTTGGGTTACGGATACAGCTTGCATAATTATCGATTTTTGTAAAAGTACGTAAAAAGGTACATAATAACGTACGTTTTATTGAACTATCAAAAAAATAAGACCCCCGCCACCAGGGAGGGCCTATCTATAGAAACTAAACAACTTCTTATTCTTCCGAGATTTGGAAAGTTTTGATTGCTTGTGACGATATGCTATTTTTTTACCATTTTGTATAGCAGGTACCCATGAAGGTCCTTTTGAAATCATTCGCTTTGCTTCTTCAGCAGTTGAAAACTGAAATTTTACATTAAAACCATATTTAAATATTAAGAGAGTAGAATCTCAGCTTCAAGTTTCTAACGCAAGAGTAAACTAAATCAAATTGAGGTAAGGAATAAATATTAAAGGTCAAGTATCAATGAAATGAAGTGATTTTTCAATTTGATCTGGAATTAGTTGGTCTTTAACACTTGAATCTTCAGAATAAAATAGTAATGGGATAAAAAGTTATTCTTATCATATTAAGGTTTCAGTATGTAACTTATACATCCTTTTCTAATAATATTAAACGGACGGTAACTTAACAAAATCTATACCAATTCTAGAACTCTCACATGTATATTTGTTATTTTTTTATTACTATATTCCTCAACTCCATTTTTTGCAAAACCCATGTTGAGCCTTCGTTCTTTACTATAATTTTTTTCTTACTACCTCTTCAGAAATCTATTTAATAAAGTATCTTTTTTTAGCACATTATTTAGTTGGTCAACGCCTAACTTATTTAAATGATCTGAGTTGTAAAAATAGCTAATGTTATTTCTGATATATTCTTTATTGGCGTCAATGAATGGGATATTTAAATTAAAACAAATATTTTTAGTTTCAGAAAAAGATGAGTCATCTTGTGCTACTTTATATACAGGAGTTTGTATGCATAACAATTGGGTATTATTAACCTGGCATAGCTTATTTAAACTGTCTAATCCTTTACTTATAGAACCTAACTCTGATTGTTTGAAATAAGCCTTTTTAATTAAATCTGTTACTATTATACTAGTAGTATCCCACCTCTCTTGATGTACCTCGTAACCGAATTTAGTCCAGTCGTTGGTGTAGTTTGAAGATAATATATAGGATAAAATTTTGTATTTCAAAATTGCATATAATGGTATATACTTTTCATAAAGGTTGAACTGAAAAAAATCAACCATCGGCAAGTCCTTCTTTGATGGTAAAAAAGCGTACCTAGCAAAGGCATTTTTATGTACATAATTTGTATTATTTTTAAAACTGCCAGCCTTTATCAAGGGGTCAAACGAAAAAATTACAAATTTTGGAGCTTTGTTTCTTGATAAATAATCACTAAATCTGACGATAGCCATTGAAATTTCCGAATGTCCATCCACACCAATATTAATACTTTTTAAATTGAACGAGGTGTCAAAAAAAACTGGGTCAAAGTGTACCCAACAACGAGAGCTTCCGAGAAATACTAAATCTGCATTAATATTAGCTGCCCGTTCTAAATTATCATGATCCATTATTATCTTATCCTTAATTTTTGATGTAATAATAATTTGAACTAGGGATATAAGTGTTATAAATAAAATTGAAAAAAAAGTAATATTCTTGATAAATAGTTTCATTTGTAAATTAAAATTGGAAATAAATGAATTGTTGTGTGTCTACTGAAAGGGAGTAATTATATATTACTATTAAGAGTATGAAATAAAACGACCATCGAAATGCTTTTGACCATCTCTCACCCAAATGTTGAAGTGCAAATTGATGCTCTCTTTGAATCCATTCAATTACAATAAATATTAATAGAATAATGAAAAAAGGTAAGGCCAAGCCAATACCTGAAAAGTAGGGTATTTTGAATAGGTTTTTATTGAAAATATCTTTAATATACTGTACAGCATGATGCAAATTGTTTGCCCTGAAAAATATCCAAGCCAAAACAGTTAAACTAAATGTTGTTCCAATTTGAATTAACTCTTTTAGTGTTGGTATATTTCTGCCCTGTGCAACAATATCCAAATTATTTCTATTGGTGCTTAAAATAATGGAAGGCATTATATAAAGAGCATTTAACAATCCCCATACTATAAACGTCCAGTTTGCTCCGTGCCAAAATCCACTTACCAAAAAGATAATAAATGTATTTCTAACTTTTATCCAAGTACCTCCTTTACTTCCCCCTAATGGTATATACAAGTAATCTCTAAACCATGTTGAAAGTGAAATATGCCAACGTCTCCAAAATTCTGCGATATCCCTTGAAAAATATGGAAAATCGAAATTTCTTAACAAGCTAATGCCAAAAAGTTTTGCAGTTCCTATTGCAATGTCTGAGTAACCTGAAAAGTCTCCATAAATTTGAAATGTAAAAAAAACAGCACCTAGAACCAGAGTACTTCCTGAGTAATCTGTTGAATGATTAAAAATCAAATTTGCATACTCAGCACATTGGTCTGCAATTACTATTTTTTTAAAAAGTCCCATAAAATTTGCCTTAACCCATCAACGGCATTTGCATAATCAAAAGTTCTCGTTTCTTGAATTTGTGGTAGAAGATGAGTTGCTCTTTCTATAGGCCCTGCAACTAATAAAGGGAAAAAACTTACAAAGACAGAATAGTCAACAAAGTTCTTTTCAGCCTTTATCCTGTCTTTATAGATATCAATTACATAGGATAGTCCGTGGAAAGTATAAAAAGAAATACCAACAGGGAGAATTACCTTTAAAGTCCAGGGATTTATATGTAACCCGAAATTGGCAATTGCCTCTGCAAATGATTGAGCAAAAAAATTATAATATTTAAAGACTCCAAGAAATCCTAGGTTCACAGATATACTTAACCAAAACCAAAACTTCTTAATAATTTTGTTTTGTGCGTCAGACATTTTAATTCCTGTAAAATAATCTAAAAGTGTGGAAAAAATTAGTAAGAATAAAAACCTCCAGTCCCAACAAGCATAGAAGAAGTAACTTGCTATAAGAAGTAAAATATTTTGATAATTTGCTGTTTTTTTAGATAAAAACCAATACAGAATAAAAACTATTGGTAAAAAGATTGCAAAATTTATAGAGTTAAAAAGCATTTATAAAGTTTAATGTTTCATTTAATAAACTAGGGTCTACTTGAATGGTTTATAAGCTTTAAAAGTATGTAATCTCAATTATTATAACAACTCTGAAGTTCTCATAGTTCAACTAAATAGTTTTATTGAACACTCATTTACTCATAATTAGCAGGGTTAATTACTTAACTAATCTACTAAATAACAAAGATTATCTTTTTAAAATACGCAATTACATGATACCCTTCTCAGCAAAGTACAGTATGCTACCTCTGAAGAAGAAAGGATAATATGATTCGTTAAATTGATAGTCATAAACTTGGGATTCTCCTTGATTTTATTGGTTAAAAACTCATCTTCATCTGATGGCTTCAATTGATTACTAGGAAGATTATGAGTTATGATAATGCTCGTTGCTGCTACTTTTTAGGCTATTCCGAGAATGATACGAATACCAGCTACAGTTACAGTTATTCAGCCAAGACTCATTCAAAATGAACCTTTAATTAGATTGGCATTATTCAAATATATCATAACAAACATTACTGCAAGGATAAGAGCTACTCTGAAAAGAAATCCCTTAACTCTTTATAAGAATCGTGTGAGCACTTAATACTTGGATTATCTAATACCGTTGGTTTGTAGATCACCAATATTAATGCTGCTTCTTTAAGTGGTTTCATTGTATTTTTTTAAAAATATTTAGGATAAATCACATTGCCTAAATAGCCATGGTAATTCTGGTGCAAATAGTAAAACAGCTGTACTGTGATATTTGCACAGTATGGAATCCCTATCAAGCATAATAAGGCAACAATCATGTATTATGTGAAAAGTAATTTAATCTTCTTATTCCCTGCTTGGCTTTATTCTTCTGATGAAGTGAGGTTTTTTTGCTGGGCTTTTTACTTAGGATCTGTTCAAAGTGTGGGATAGCGATTTATCTTTAAAAAATAATCCTGTCATTGGTGAGAACTCTAACTCAATAACTCAGATTTTGTTTTTATTTGAAGTGAGTTACCCTTGACTGGAGAAATCAATTAATTTAATCTCCGCTGTCCAGAGAGCCTAGACCCCCTAATACCATTTCAATTCAATGCCTAAAAACCATTTGATTTTGAACCCCATTCTAAGTTGCTTACAATTCTACTAAAATATTGCAAATTCAAAGTAACATCGATATTTTACAAGGGGTCAAGCATTGGTGGTATGATGGGTAAAAATCAAGTGGATTTTCCATATGAAATTTACATCCTACAAAAACGGCTATAGAGTTTTTCGTAGACCGGTATAATCTTGCTGATGTCAAATTCACAAGCCTGTTCATAAGCTGCCTGTTTCATTTGCTCTAAAGCGCTATCGTTTTTGAGTAGGTCAATGGCAAAATTACTCATGGCGGCTACATCGCCAATATTGGCCATAAAACCCGTTTTGCCTTGTATATTAATTTCTGCCAAACCACCTGCATTGGTACTGATCACCACTGCACGGGCAGCCATGGCTTCTAGGGCTGCAAGACCAAAGCTCTCATATTCGGATGGGAGTAAGAATACATCGCTCACAGCTAAAATATCTTCCATCTGTTCTTGCTTTCCTAGGAATCTTACGTCTTCTTCAATGCCCAATTCTCTGGCTTGTTCTTCTGCAGCGGGTCTTTCTGGTCCATCACCCACCATTAATAATTTGGCGGGCATGGCTTTGCGAACTTCTGCAAAAACGCTGACCACGTCTTGAATGCGTTTTACCTTTCTAAAGTTGGATGCGTGAATCAGAATTTTTTCTCCCTTGGGGGCAATTACTTTACTAAAGGCATCAATGGGTTTTTTATTAAACCTGGCCACGTCTACAAAATTGTAGATCACATCAATTTCTTTGGTAATGGCAAAGGATCTATAAGTCTCGTCTTTTAAATTCTGTGATACTGCGGTAATGGCGTCAGATTCGTTGATGGAAAAAGTTACCACCGGTTCATAGGTTTTGTCCTTTCCAACTAGTGTAATATCGGTACCGTGTAAAGTGGTAATTACAGGAATATTTCTACCATTTTTCTGTTTCACAATCTGCTTGGCCATATAGGCTGCAGAAGCGTGTGGAATGGCATAGTGTACGTGCAATAAATCCAAGTCATGGTTCATGATCACGTCTACCATGGTGCTGGCCAATGCCACTTCGTATGGTGGATAGTCAAACAAGGGATAGGTTGGAACCCGAACTTCATGATAGAAAATATTGGCGTTGAAAACGTTGAGCCTTACCGGTTGTTGGTAAGTAATAAAATGCACTTCATGACCTTCATCGGCTAGGGCCTTACCCAACTCCGTTGCCAAAACCCCGCTTCCCCCAAATGTGGGATAGCAAACAATGCCTATGCGCATACCGTGTTTGATTTAATACTTGTAACCGGAAGGGACCCGGAATTGTCTGCAAGTAACAATTAATTCTTCAATCGGTGAATCCATTCATCCCTATTGGCAAAACAAAACAATTGGTTAACTTCATTTCTTATAGCTTCTAGACTTAAAAAGAAAACCAAGACTATGCGCAAACTGTTTTTCCTATTGACCATCTTGCCCGGAATGCTACTGGCACAGAACAATGACTCTTTGATGATTAGGAAATTGTCTAATGAAATCCTTCAAAATGGCAAAGCTTATGACCTGCTCTATCAATTGACCAAACAAATAGGTGGCCGTTTGGCCGGTTCTCCCGGAATGGTCAAAGCAGAAATCTGGGGTCAGAGAACGTTGGAGCAATTAGGCGCTGACCAGGTATGGATGCAGGAATGCATGGTGCCGCATTGGGTAAGGGGTGGCAAAGACAAGGCCTTGATTATAGAAATCAACAATAAAAAAGCCAATCGCGTTTTGGATGTGTTGGCATTGGGCAATTCCTTGGGAAGTGCTGGAAAAACCATTACAGCCGAAGTGATAAAAGTGGCCAATTTTGACGAATTAGAAAAGCGTAAAAATGAAATCAAGGGCAAGATTGTGTATTACAACAACTCTTTTAACCCCACTAATATTCAACCCTTTGTTTCTTATGGAGAAGCGGGTATTTATAGACGCTCTGGACCCAGTAGGGCTGCCAAATACGGAGCCGTTGCGGTAATCATTCGCTCATTGACAGAATCGGTAGCCAATGACCCACACACAGGTGGCTTGGCTTATACCGATAGCTTACCCAAGATTCCCGCCGTTGCTGTTGGGCCAAGGGATGCAGACTATCTATGGTATTTGAAAAAAGGATTTAAAGTTTCATTAAGTACCAATGGTAAATTCCTGCCCGATACCATTGGACACAATGTGATTGCAGAATTAAAGGGTAGTGAATTCCCCAATGAATTTATTACCATTGGTGGTCACTTGGATAGTTGGGACGTGAATGAAGGTGCACACGATGATGGCGCCGGCATTGTGCATACCATGGAAATATTACGCGCCATGAAAGCCATTGGTTACAAACCCAAACACAGTATTCGCTTTGTGTTATTTGCAAACGAAGAAAATGGTTTGCGCGGCGGTACAAAATATGCAGAAGTAGCCAAGCAGTTGAATGAAAAACACATTTTTGCTTTGGAAAGCGATGAGGGTGGTTTTACACCCCGTGGATTTGGTTTTACTACGCAGAACAAAGCCCAGTTGGCCAAGTTTCAGTCTTGGTTGCCACTCTTAAAACCTTATGGTACAGAAACTATTATTGATGGCGGTGGCGGGGCCGATATAGGACCCTTGAACCGAACTTTTGGTACCGTACTTGCTGGTTTTGTGCCAGATGCACAGCGCTATTTTGACCTGCACCACGCGCGCTCAGATGTGTTTGAAAATGTACACAAAAGGGAATTGCTCTTGGGTGCAGTTAATATGGCTGGTTTAATTTATCTTGTTGACCAATACGGACTATAATGAATGTAAAAAAAATACTTTGGACTTTTTTAACCGTGGTTGTAGTAGCATTGATAGCTTTTTGTTACTGGCGCTTTTATTTTGTGTTTGCAGAAGGCACAAAAGCGGGTCAGTTAAATACTTTCCAGAAAAAAGGGGTCATCTTTAAAACCTATGAGGGTAAAATTATCCAAAGTGGATTCAAAGCCAATGTGCAGAGTAATGAATTTGAATTTAGTGTAGAGAGTGAAAGAATTGCCGAGCAATTGTTGCAAAATTCTGGTAGGGAAATAGAGCTACACTACAAGCGATTCTTTGGAGCACTACCATGGCGTGGGATGCAGAGTTATATTGTAGACAGTATCTATGCCATACATGGCACACCGGGTGCAACAATAGAGTCTACTATTAAGCCAAAATAAAAATTGCGAGGCGTTTGTGGATATCCGGAATGGATTGTTTCCATTGTTTCACGGTCTTGGTATGTATACTTTCTGTTGGTCCAGTAATGTCTACTGCAATACAGATCTTGGTTGTTTCTTGACAGTTAGACAAGAGGTCTTTGATGATGGCATTATTCCTATATGGGGTCTCTATAAAAATTTGTGAGCAGGACCTTTTTTGTGCGTCTACTTCTAATTGTTGAATCTTGTTTTTGCGCTCTAGTGAATCAATGGGCAGGTAACCATGAAATTGAAAAATCTGTCCATTCATACCAGATGCCATGAGAGCCAATAAAATAGAACTTGGTCCAACCAAGGGTTTCACTTGAACGCCGGCTTCTTGTGCAGCTGCAACCAATACCTGACCAGGATCGGCCACGCCGGGACAACCTGCTTCACTCACAATCCCAATATTTTTTCCAGATTTGAGTAGTTGTAAGAACTTTGCTTTTACTTCCGCTTCTGCTTTGTGTATCACAAACCACTGGTAGTCATCAATGACCATTTCTTTCCAAAGCTTTTTGAAAAATCGTCTGGTGGTCTTGTCATTTTCAACAAAGAATACCTGACAATCTTTAATGGCGTCCAAAAGATAAGTAGGAAGGGTTTCCAATGCATCTTCAAATAAGACGGTTGGAATCAAGTATAATTTACCTAGGGCCATTATTGTTTTGTTTTTTTAAAGGATACATGCTCAAAGTTGCTGCTACCACTGCATACGCTGGAGCTAAGATCCATCCCACCAAAGGTAAGAGGTGCATGATATAAAATACCAATCCATTTCCAATGGCCAGGCCCTTATGGGTTCCAACATAGAAGATACTCTCTGCAGGTGTTTTACGGTGGCGTTCCATGCTATAATCCAACATGGAAAAACCATAGTAATAACACTCAATAATCAATGCCATCACGGGGGTGAGCCAGCCTACCAAGGGAATCAAACTCAATAGCAATATAGATAGGGTATATACGGTTTGCCAAAGACTATTTCTTAAAGCTAGTCTTACACCCCTTGCCATATCTTTGAGCATTTGCTTCAAATTAAAGGGCAAGTCCTTGCCTTCAATAATGGCTTCGGTTTTCTCACTCAAATAGGCAAACAAAGGTGAGCCAATGATTAAGAATACGTATTTGAATAATGAAAAATAAAAGAGCAATAAGATTAACCAAAGTAACAATCCACCCATAGTAAATAAGAAACCCAGAAACCCAGAATTCAATTTATCTAACCAAGATTTCAAACCGGTTTTCAAACTCAACCAGGTAATAAATTCCCCGGATGTCTGCCCAAAATAATAGGCACCCACCATAAATAGTGCGGCGTATAAAATGCCAGGAATCAGGATCCATTTCCACAGTTTGTGTTCCTTGATAAAACGGTGGGCCTGGAAATATGCCTGTATGGCCAATATCATTTCTTTGAGCACTGGGGGAGGGTTTATAATATTAAAGGTAAAGTTTTAACATTGAATAAGGCAAAAAGGGGTAATAGGCCTAGAATACAGTAGTTTTAAGTAATCAATTTAGTATGGGTCAGAAATCAATTTTGTGCTTCCTTTTCATATTACCAATATGTTTATTGGCACAGTCTAGTAAGACATTTCAATTCCAGGCTAAATATGCCATGTTCCCAGACACAGGAAGGGCATTGGGGCATCAGTATCAGGGTAAAATCTACTCTGCTGCCCTTCATTACAATGACGCTTCTGTGTTGGTGCATGTTCCCAAACATTTTAAACCTGCAAAGCCTTTTGAGCTGGTGTTTTGGTTCCATGGTTGGTATAATAATATTGATAGTGCTAAGGCTTATTTTCGTTTGTTGGAACAGTTTGATGCCAGTGGTAGAAATGCCATTTTTGTGTTTCCAGAAGGGCCTAAAAATGCGCCTGACAGTTATGGTGGAAAGCTAGAACAACCTGGTGTTTTTGATGCATTGGTACAAGAGGTTGTAGCATCGCTTCAGCGTCAAAAAATATTGAGGAAAAAACAAATGCCCTTGACCACTGATTTGGCTATTACGCTAGCGGGGCATAGTGGGGCTTATAGGGTGATTAGTAAGATTATTGCAAATGCCAATATTGAAGAAGTATTATTATTTGATGCTTTGTATGGGGGAAATGACAATTATATAAAATGGATAGCTGCCAATGTAAAACATCGTTTAATCAATATCTATACCAAGGACGGGGGTACGTTGGACAATAGTTTATTGGTTGCTAAAGAACTAAGCAACAAATGGAATCTTAGCCCCGTTTTGATAGATGAAAAAGACCTTACCAATTCAAATCTAATCAATGATAGAATCTTATTTATTTATAGCCATCAACAACACAATGAAGTGATTGGTTATAATAATAATTTGGAACGTTTTTTAAAAATTAGAATTTAGGACAGTTCACTGGTCTATCGGTATTGGGTCTTCTTATATAAATGAGCGATAACTCAATACCACCGCGGTTTTGAGAAGCCGTACTAAGCGCAGAACTATTATAATCATAACTAAGGCCAAGTCTAAAATCTTGGTATTCCATACCCACATAAGGAATTATAGCATCCTTAAATCGCACCCATGCACCGGCATAAAAACTAGTGGGTTTATCGGATTCTGGATCAGCTGTTAATTGCAGGGCTCCACCAATCATGGTTTCAGATGCACCGCCTTGAAACATTTGTAAGGCACTCACGTGCATGGTGGTAGAAGTGCCTAGTGGAAAATAGCCACCCGCATTAAAAGTGGCTCTTGGATTTAGGTTATAGATTGCACCAGTAAATTGTTGTTTGGGTCTGTTAATATGATAGAGGCTCAAACCAAAATAAAAATTATTCCTTTCACTTGTACTTCCATTATACAACAAACCCGCATTCACGTCTATATAATTGGATTGTAAACTGGCATTGTTAAACACTTCAGAAGTAACTCCTGTAAAACCCGAACTGGTTAACTGGTCTTCAAATTTTAAATTGGCCGTATTAATCAACATATTGGCATAAGTGACCTGAAATCCAGCCCCCAATTGGTGGTTCCCGTCTTCATCCAAACCCTTGTGGTAGGCGGTTGAGAAAGAGGCATAATTGAATTTTACGGCACCATTGGCGCTATTGTCATTATAGCCCACAAAACCAACACCCCAGGTATCATTGGGTGCAATATTGTCTTGTAAAATATGAAAGTCAATTGAACCGGTGGTGGTGGTAAATGCATTGTTGATGGTTGGCCACTGGTTCCTATAATTCCCTGCTACCCTATAGGACCCAAAGAATTTACCCGTAAAAGCGGGGTTCAAAGTAAGGGGAGAAGAGAAAAACTGCGAAAAATGAGAATCCTGTGCTGAGGCATTACCCAGCAAAAACAGACTCATTAGCAAAAAATAGATTTTCATTTTACCCATCACCAGTTCGAATTTAAGCCAAAGCCTGCTAGCTTGAAGCAATTAAGCTAAAATTGCCCCTTATTAACTTTTTCTTAGAACCAAATTGGCTTAAGACTGCACTTTTATGCCAAATGCAAGGTCTCCTGCATCGCCCAAGCCTGGAACAATATATCCCTTGGCAGTTAGTTCATCGTCAATATCGCCACACCAAATCTTGATTTTATCACCAGCTTCTCGATGAATAAATTCTATACCCACCGTGCAAGCAATAGCAGCTACTACATGAATGGCTTTGGGGTTGCCTTCGTTCTTAATATATTGGATGGTTTTTACCAAAGAGGCGCCAGTTGCTAGCATGGGGTCACTGATGATCACAATCCTATCTTCCAAACTAGGGCTACTCATGTATTGGAGGTTAATCTCAAAACTACCATCACGGTGGTGTTGTCTGTAGGCCGATATAAAAGCGTTGTCTGCCTTGTCAAAATAGTTCATCATGCCATGGTGCAAGGGAACTCCAGCCCTAAGAATGGTAGCTAAAACAGGTTGCTCTTCCAAAACTTTGCTCTCGTGAATGCCCAATGGGGTGGGTGTTTCCTGTATTTTCCAAGGCAATTCCTTACTTATCTCATAGGCGGCAATTTCTCCAATCCGCTCTAGGTTTCTACGGAAACGCATGCGGTCACCTTGCACATTTACATCTCTTAATTCAGATACCCAGTTGCTCACCAGGCTGTGTTGATCACTTAAATTTACAATCATGGTATAGGTATTTGAAGTTAGATTTGGGATGTCAAAACTAAAATCAAACTACTGTAATTGGAAATTTATGTTTTACAAAGCCATTGGACTCATGAGCGGAAGCAGTTTAGACGGGCTTGACCTTGTTTTTGCTGAGTTTACAGAAATTGCTGGAAAATGGGAATATGCTATCAAAGCGGCAGCTTGTTATCCTTATAGTTCCCAATGGCAATCAAGTTTAAAAAATGCCATCAACCTATCAGCGTATGAATATCAATTACTACATACCAGTTATGGCAGGCTCTTAGGAGAAGGGGTCAATAGATTTATCAATGAATTTGATCTACATCATCAAGTACAACTAATAGGTTCTCATGGACATACCAGTTTTCACGTTCCTGAATTGGGGATGACCGGTCAGTTGGGATGTGGGGCCACTATTGCAGCTTCTACAGGTATCAACACGGTGAGTGATTTACGGATTATGGACGTGGCCCTTGGTGGTCATGGAGCCCCCATTGTTCCCATGGGAGAAAAACTTTTATTGAGCAAATATGCCTATCTCTTGAATCTGGGAGGTATTGCCAATATTACCGCCAATCAAGCAGACGGTTATCTAGCATATGATATCTGTGCCGCCAATAGGGTCATGAATATATTCTGCGAGCAAATTGGAAAGGAATACGATGCCGGTGGCGATATAGCCAAGACTGGTCAATTACACATAGGATTATTAACCAAATTAAATGGGTTGGATTATTACAAACAACCTTATCCCAAGTCATTGGCCAATGATTTTGGTACAGACCTTGTGTATCCCCTAATTGCTTCCTATGGATTAACTATTCCAGATGCATTGCGAACTTATGTAGAACATATTGCCATGCAAATTGGGTATGCCATCAATGCATTACAGGGGGGTAGAATTGTGGACCAGGCTTCCATGCTGATTACCGGTGGGGGAGCACATAATTATTTCTTGATTGAAAGAATTGCAGCTGCCGTAAAACCATTTGGGATAGCAGTGGCCATTCCTGAACAGGAATTAATTGATTACAAAGAAGGCTTGGTCATGGGACTATTAGCAGTTCTTAGGTGGCGTGAAGAAAACACCGTATTGCACAGTGTTACTGGTGCCAAAAGAAGTAGCATTGGCGGAGCTGTATGGTTGGGTCAAGAAGCTTGATCCTGTAACAAGGGAATAAAGCTAAAACTGTCGCCGTCAAATAGTCCTTTGTCACTTAGTTTCAAGTGAGGAATCACCAATAAAGCCATAAAGCTCAATGTCATGAAAGGCGCTTCTAGACTGCTTTCTAGGTTCTTGGCCATCCGGTCAATCTTGGTATAAGCGGCTGCTACTTGGTAACCATCTTCCGTACTCATGAGTCCTGCCACAGGTAAGCCCAAAACAGATTCCAATTCACCATCCACTACGCTCACTCCACCTCTTTCTTGGATGACCAAATTAATGGCTCTAGCCAAACTTTTATCGTCTACCCCAACGGCTACAATATTATGACTATCATGTGCTACCGATGAAGCAATGGCACCATGTTTAAATCCAAAATTTTGGATAAAACATTTGGCAATAGGTGCTGAATGATATCGGTTTACTACTACCATTTTTAAAATATCTCGGTTGGTATCACTTACCAATAATTCCTTTTCCGTTGTTGGTTCTAACCAAAGTTTGTTGGTGATTAACTGACCATCTAATGCTTCCATCACGGGTATCTTTCCTTCAATGGATGGATAGGCATTTGCTGCAATGACCAAGTCTTCTGCTGCTATGGGAGCACAGTCAAATTGATTGATGGTAATTTCAGGAACAGATACAATCAAGCTCTTGCCATTTTCTGCCACCAATTGACCATTGATATAGGTTTGTTTGATGATAAAATTGGTGAGGTCATCGGTAATAATAAAGTCTGCGTCATCGCCTTCACATAATAGTCCCATGTCAAGATCATAGTGTAGAACAGGATTCACGGATGCCGCGCGAAGAACCATAAACAAATCAATTCCCTTTGCCACCGCGCGCGCGCAAAGTTGATTAATATGACCCGCTTCTAAACTATCCGGGTGTTTGTCATCAGAGCAGAACATGATCAAATTAGGATGGTCTTCTAACAGTTCAATCAAGGCTTCAAAGTTCTTGGCAGCACTGCCCTCACGGATAATGATCTTCATACCATGTTCCAGTTTATCCAAAGCTTCTTCTAGGGAAAACATTCGTGATCAGTAGAAATACCCGCTTCAATATAGGCTTTGGCAGTGGCGCCTCTAAGCCCTGGAGCATGCCCATCAATGGGTTTGTTTAGCGCGTGTGCCGCCCTAATTTTTTGCATCACTTCCGGGTCCTGATTGAGTACGCCAGGAAAGTTCATCATCTCACTCAAGTACTTGATTTCGGGCTTCTCCAACAAAGCTTTTACGGCAGCTGCATCCAGACTAGCACCTGCTGTTTCAAAAATGGTAGCTGGTACACAGCTAGGTGCGCCAAAATTAAATTTAAAAGGCACTTTCTTGCCATTATTAATCATGTATTCAACGCCTTCTAACCCACAAACATTGGCAATTTCATGTGGGTCACTCACCGTGGAAATAGTGCCATGCACCACGGCCAATCTAGCAAACTCACTAGGAATGAGCATACTGCTTTCAATATGCACATGGGCATCAACAAAACCGGGTAAGATATAGTTACCAGCTTGAACCGGTTCACCCGTTTTTTGAATAGCATGAATTTTTCCATCTACTATTTCCAAACAGACATGGTATATTGATTTTTTCCAAACGTCAACTAGATTTCCGGTAATCTTGAAACTTGTTTGTGCCATGGTTTTCTTATACTAAATTTGAAGGTAGAACATATCTAAAACAGACACATGAAATTTTTCCCAATCTTAGTTTTGAATTGCTGCTTATTTTTTACCGTTCAAGCGCAAAATTTGGATTCCGTTATCAACCAATTTGAAGCAACCTATGGTGGTAGAGAAAAGTTAAAGGCATTGAGTTCCATGCAAATGGAATCTGTCTTAAAATTGAATCTGATGGGTCAGGCTTTGGAGATTAACCTCAATACAGTTAAAGAGAATGGCAAATTGTTCCGACGTGATATGGCGGGTATCATGGGAATGGGTTCTTCCTATACCCTAGTAACCGATACTGCTGGATGGGCCTATATTCCCTCACTACCCTCTTTTGGCGGGTCTGAAGCCACAAAAGCTGCCCTTCAAAAAATGACTCCCGAAGAATTATTGGGACAGCAATTTGAGATGGATTGTTCTGGACCATTTGGCCCCTTAGTAGATTATATTGGCAAAGGCAATAAAGCCGAATTATTGGGTATAGAGAAATTAGACAAACAGGATTGTTATAATATCAAGCTCACATTAAAGTCCGGACAATTTATCCAATACCTGATTAGTACAGCCGATTATCATGTGTTGCAGGTAAGTGCCGTGGGCGATATGGCAGGCAATCTTACAGGGTTTGCAGCCATTATGAAAATGATGGGTAATGGCAGGGGTAGAAAGGCAAAGACAACCATACAGTATAGAAAATATATGACCATTAACGGGATACTTTTTCCAATGGAACAGGTGATTATTTTTGGACCCATTGAAACGGTGATCAGTATTCAATCCGTGCAATTCAATCAACCCATTGACAAAATGTTCTACCGAAATTCCAAATAGCAGACTTGGTCTCTAAGCCCGGGCTTACATAAAATTGAATCCCTATGAAAAAATTACTTTTTCAGTCAATCATTGCATTTTTTCAGGCATTAGTTTGCTTGATAGTTGTTCAACCAAGTTTTGCGCAAACTAAGAATCAGTCATCTCTCCAATTTACCCAAACTGAGGGAGCTTGGACCCTTGAGCAATGGGCACCCAATATGATCAAAGTCAGTTTTCAACCCAAGGGCTATACCCATAACGAAGCTATTACCGGAGCGGTATTGGGCAAGGCTTTGACAAGCATTGATCCGTCTTTGATTGCACAAAATGGGAATCAAATCTTGATAGGAAAAAACAAAGAAGTAGTACTGTCTTATTTACAAGATCAAGAGGGAAATAAGGGGTTTCAAATTGCATTAACTACAGATGAAAAAATCTTTGGAGGTGGAGAGCGTGCTTTGCCACTGAATAGAAGGGGTTACAAATTTAATCTATATAACAATCCTTGGTATGGCTATGCAGAAGGTGCAGACAACCTGAATTTTTCTGTTCCTTTTTTTAGTTCTTCCAAAGGTTATGCCCTTTTTTTTGACAATGGTTCCAAGGGCTATGCCAATATTGGCAAAACCAATCCCAACCTGTTCCAAACAGGATTTAGCAGTGGTGCCTTATCCGTTTTTGTGATCCTTGGAAACTACCAACAAACACTCACCAGCTACCAACAATTAACTGGTAAACAACCCCTGCCACCAAAGTGGGCATTGGGCAATTTCATGAGCCGATTTGGTTATACCAGTGATACACAGGTTAGAAGCATTGCAGCCAAAATGCGTCAAGAAAAAATTCCATTTGACGCCGTAATCTTTGACCTATTCTGGTTTGGCGATAGCATCAAGGGAACCATGGGAAACCTTGATTGGGTAAACAAAAGCAAATGGCCCAATCCCAAACAATTATTACAGGATTTGAAGAAGACCAATACCCATCCCATTTTAATCAGTGAACCCTTTATACTCAAGGGCACTAAATCTTATCCTTTTGCACAGCAGTATCTGGCCAAAGACAGTCTGGGCAAGCCTTATGAGCTACAAGATTTTTATTTTGGCAAGGGTGGGCTCATAGATATTTTTAGAAAAGACGCTGGAGACTGGATCTGGAAATACCATTACCAACAGCAAATTGCCAATGGCGCAGATGGTTGGTGGACTGACCTAGGTGAACCAGAAAAACATCCCTCAGATCTCTTGCACAATTTAAAAGACCTTGGTGTGAACCGCATGATGAAGGCGGATGAAGTTCATAATTTGTATGGCCATTATTGGAACAAAATGTTGTTTGAAAAATACGCCAGTAATTATCCCAATACCAGGTTGTTTCACTTAAACCGTTCGGGTTTTTCAGGTAGCCAACGCTATAGTATTTTTCCATGGACAGGTGATGTACACCGCAACTGGTCTGGTTTGCGTGCGCAACTGCCCAATATCTTAGGCACCAGCATGAGCGGCATTCCCTATATACACAGTGATGCAGGTGGATTTGCCATGGGCGAGGGAGACCCCGAGCTCTATTTGCGCTGGTTACAATTTGCGTTATACACCCCTATTTTCAGACCACATGGAACGGCTTTGTATGAAGTGGATCCCAATGCCTTTAGCTATCCCAGCGAACCCGCTTTGGCAGACGCTTCTGTGCTAGACAAAGTGAAGTCTGTGGTGGTGCAGCGCTATCAAATGCTGCCTTATAATTACACTTTGGCGTATAGACAAGCTGCTTTTGGTGAGCCCTTGATCAAGCCCTTGTATTATGCTTATCCTGAGGACGCAACAGCCATTACTATTGGAGATGAATTTCTTTGGGGAGACGCTTTCTTAGTAGCACCGGTTTTAGAAAAAGGAATGACCAAGCGAACTATTTATTTGCCCAAGGGAAATTGGTATACACTAAACACTAATCAACTTTTGGAAGGTAATGCCAGCATTGTTCAGGACCTGAGCAATTTTGCCTTTCCCGTCTTTGTAAAAGCAGGAAGTTTTATTCCTATGAACAAAGGTCTGCAAGCTAATACAACAGAAACCAAAAAAACAGTCTTGGAAATTCAATATTATCCTTCTGAACAGCCCTCTCAGTATCAGCTGTATTTGGATGACGGTGTTTCTAAAAATGCCATCGCTGCCAAGCAGTTTGAATTTATTGATTTGAAAAGCATGGGGAAAAGTCCAGCAAATCTGGAAATAAGTATACATTCCAATGGAGGTCAATATCCAGGCAAATCCAGTCAATTGGCTTTTCAATTGGTCATACCCAATATGCAGAAAATGCCTAGGGCTATTATAATTAATGGTCAATCCATTACTTCATTAGACGCTACCAATACCCTTGGCATTTCTACAGGCGAACAGGCTATTTGGAATCTAGGCAAAAAGCAGGAACTCCGTATTCCATTCATTTTGGCCGGAAAAGACCTAAATTTAAAGCTAGTCTTTTAATGCTTGCTCATTTATTTTTTGAAGGGGGAAGATTGATTTGTAACTTGATGCTCCAATTCTACAAGTATGAGAAAAAGCATCCTGCTATCCGCATGTGCCTGTCTTTTATTGACCGGTCTGGTAGCACAAAAAAAACAAGTCAAGACAAGTACTAGTCCCGCAGTGGAAACCAACGCCGATTCGGCCCTTTTTTCCAAAGTGAAATTTAGGCAGATGGGTCCTTTTAGAGGGGGACGCAGCGGCTCCGTAGCGGGTAGTTACAAAAACAAAATGAATTTTTATTTTGGTAGCACTGGTGGTGGTGTTTGGAAAACTACCGATGGTGGTAGCAACTGGAAAAATATTTCGGATAAATATTTTGGTGGCAGTATTGGCTCAGTAGCCGTATCGCAGAGCGATGAAAATATTTTGTATGTAGGTGAAGGAGAGAGTACCATGCGTGGTAACGTAGCTGAAGGTTTGGGTGGTATTTGGCGCTCAGAGGATGCTGGTAAAAGCTGGCGTAATCTGGGTTTAAAAGATGGCCGTCATATTACCCGCATCATCATTCACCCAAGAGACCCTAACACAGTTTGGGTAGGCGTGATGGGCCATCTATTTGGACCCAATGAAGAGCGCGGTGTTTACAAAACTACCGATGGCGGAAAGACTTGGAAAAAAATGCTCTATGCCAATAACCAAACGGGTTGTTCAGACCTAGTGATGGAACCAGGCAATCCCAATGTATTGTTTGCAGGTATGTGGCATGTAATTCGTACACCCTATAGTATGGAAAGTGGTGGAGAAGGAAGTGGCATTTATAAATCAGTGGATGGTGGAGAAACTTGGAAAAATATTTCTACCAATAAAGGATTTCCAAAAGGTGTTTGGGGGATTGTGGGTGTAGCTATTGCTCCATCTAATACAGACAAGATTTTTGCCATTGTAGAAAATGCGAATGGTGGTTTGTTTGTGAGCAATGATGGAGGAGAAACCTGGAGCTTGAATTGCAGCGATAATAATATTCGTCAGCGCGCCTGGTACTATACCAAAGTTTATGTAGATCCTAAAAATGAAAACTTGGTATACTGCCCCAACGTTGAGTTTATGCGTAGCCGCGATGGTGGTAAAACATTTACCAGCGTGAGCACGCCACATGGTGACCACCACGATTTGTGGATTGATCCAGAAGATGGTAATAGAATGATTGTAGCCGATGATGGGGGCGCACAAATTAGTTATGACGCAGCTTCTAATTGGAGTAGTTTGATGAACCAGCCTACCGCACAGATTTATCGCGTTAGCACAGACAACGCTTATCCCTATAATATCTTGGGTGCACAACAAGACAATGGAACCTTTAGAATGAAGAGCCGTACCAATGGAGCCGGTATTACAGAAAGAGACTGGGAAGGAACTGCTGGTGCTGAAAGTGGTTATGTAATAGCTGATCCATCCAATCCGGATATTGTTTATGGTGGTAACTATGGAGGTTATTTGTCTAGACTGGATCACAAAACAGGAGAGAACCGTGCTATTAATGTTTGGCCTGACAATCCCATGGGGGCTGGCGCCGATGTGTTGAAATACAGATTCCAATGGAATTTTCCTTTCTTCTTTTCTCCGCACAATCCCAAGCGATTGTATGCAGGTGGTAACCATTTGTTTGTAACCGAGAATGAAGGGCAAAGTTGGGAAACCATTAGTCCAGATTTAACCACTAATGATAAAAGCAAACAAATATCTAGTGGAGGACCCATTACCAAGGACAATACTTCAGTAGAATATTATTGTACCATTTTTACGGGCACAGAATCGGCTTTAGAGAAAGACCTGCTCTGGATTGGTAGTGATGACGGTGTTTTGAGCATGAGTAAAAACGGTGGTAAGAATTGGGAAAACGTAACGCCTCCTGCTGCTGGTAAATGGATGATGTGGAACTGTATTGAAACCGATCCTTTCAAAAAAGGAACCGTGTATGTAGTGGGTACCAAATACAAATCAGACGATTTTACCCCTTATCTCTTTAAGTCTGAAGACTATGGTAAAACTTGGACCACCATTACCAATGGCATTAATAAAATGCATTTTACCCGCGCTTTGCGTGCAGACCATAAGCGTGCTGGTTTGCTCTATGCAGGTACCGAGTATGGTTTGTATATCAGTTATGACTTTGGTGCCAATTGGAAACCTTTCCAGCTAAATCTTCCCATTGTTCCTGTAACAGATTTAACTATTAAAGACAATGATTTAATTGTGGCCACACAGGGTAGGGCTTTCTGGGTATTGGATGACTTGACAGTATTACAAGAAAAAGACAATACGGGACTTGCTAATAATTTGCACGTTTTCACGGTGAATGATGCATATCGTTCTGAAGGTGGTGGCAGAAGAAGAAATAGAGGCGGTGGTGGTTCCATTCAGAATATTGGAGAGAATCCATTGAGTGGGGCTGTGTTTAATTACACTTTGAAAAATGCCAATGATTCTTCTAAAGTCTCTATTAGTGTCTATGACAAACAGTCAAAACTGATCAAGACTTTTAGCACCAAGGCAAAAGAAGCTGCTGATAAATTAGAAGTGAACGATGGCCTCAACCAATATGCTTGGGACCAAAACTATCCCGAAGGAGAAAAAACTGATGGCATGATTCTTTGGAATGGTGGTGTTGGTGCCATAAAAGCAGCTCCGGGTAAATACAGTGCTAGATTCCGTTATGGAAAAGACAGCGTTGATGTTCCTTTTGTGATCAAGAACAATCCAAACTACAAAGCCACAGAAGCAGATTATGACGCGCAAGTAACCTTCTTATTGCAAGTGCGTGACAAGTTTAATGAAGTACAAAAAGGCATCAAGAACCTCCGTTCTGTCCGCACACAGATTACAGACTTTAGTGCCAAGTTGGATAGCAACGGCACCAAGGAACTCAAGCAGATGGGAGACAGCATCAGTAAGCAATTAACCGCTATTGAAG